>Ga0366806_1069_pt1 | contig 13256 bp, 10 predicted proteins | sample TotcelN113001L14_FD_207023 | JGI IMG/M metagenome (GOLD analysis project Ga0366806, IMG submission 207023) | Enriched cells from coal bed in the Powder River Basin, Montana, United States - Total cells N11 rep3 HSBNCT.N11.300.1.L14 ...
GCTGGGCGACGGCGCGGAGCTCGTCCTCCAGGCGGGCGCCGTCGCGGTCCCGGCGGGTGTCGAGCCCGGGGCGCCAGGAGCGTCCGAGACGTCGGTGCGTGACCTCGAGGGCCACGAAGAGCAGCAGCACGACTCCGATGAAGATCAACAATTCGGTCATGGCAGTAATCCTTCCATCGTCGCTTGCCCGCCAACAGTGGCTGGATTGACAGCTATCGAAGGATTGGAGCCACTACACTGGATCCATGGCACTTCATCAGGTCAGCGTCATGGTGCTCGAGCCTGTGGCGATGTTCGAGTTCGGCGTAGCCGTCGAGGTGTTCGGCATCGACCGCCGTGACGATGGCATCGAACCGTTCGACTTCCGTGTCGTCGGGGTGGACCCCGGCCAGCCGCTCGTCAGCAAGAATTTCGACCCGTTCACCATCACGCCGAAGCTCGGTCTCGACGCGATGGCCGGCAGCGACCTGGTGGTCGTGGCGGCAACCCTTCCGCGTGCCGACGAGGCCTACCCTCCCGAGGCGCTCGAGGCGCTGCGCGCAGCCCGCGCCGAGGGTGCGACCGTGCTCAGCCTCTGTTCGGGCTCCTTCGTCCTGGGAGCCGCCGGCCTGCTGGACGGGCGTCGCTGCACCACCCACTGGATGTACGCAGAGGAGATGCAGCGGCGCTTCCCCACGGCTGCGGTCGATCCGAGGGTCCTGTTCGTCGAGGACGACGGGGTCATCACCAGCGCCGGCACGGCAGCAGGGATCGACGCGTGCCTGCATCTGGTGCGCAAGGAGCTGGGAGCTGCGGTCGCGACCCGCATCGCCCGCCGCATGGTCGTGCCTCCCCAGCGGGACGGGGGCCAATTGCAGTACGTCGAGGCGCCGATTCCCGAATGCTCCGCCGACAGCCTCAGCCCCATCCTGGAGTGGGCCGTGGCGAACATCGAGGAGCCGCACACCGTCTCGACGCTGGCCACACGCGCGGTGATGAGCGAGCGGACCTTCGCCCGGCGGTTCCTCGCCGAAACCGGCAGCACGCCGCACAAGTGGCTCAACCAGCAACGCATCCTCGCCGCCCGCACGCTGCTCGAGCGCACCGACCTGTCCATCGACCAGATCGCCGGCAGGGTGGGCTTCAACTCTCCCGTCGTGCTGCGGGAACACTTCCGCGAGCTGATCGGCATCTCGCCCACGGCCTACCGCAGGCGGTTCGGACACGGCACGGAGGCCGAGGGCCGTGACGGGACCGGTGGAACTGGCGGCGCCGGCGACCGCCGCGCTACCGTCGCGGTGTGACCGTTACTCCCGCTCAGCTGGTCGGCATGGTCGACCACACTCTCCTCTCGCCGACGGCGACGCCCGCCGACGTGGCGGCCCTCGCCGAGGAGGCAGCCGAGCTCGGCACCTACTCCATCTGCGTCTCGCCGGCCATGCTGCCACTGCCGTTCGTGGCAGCCGTGTCGGTGGCGACCGTCTGCGGGTTCCCCTCCGGCAAGCACGCCTCGTCCATCAAGGCCGCCGAGGCGGCGCAGGCTGTTGCCGACGGGGCCGATGAGGTGGACATGGTGATCGACCTCGGTCTCGTGAAGGCCGGTTCGTTCGACGCCACCCAGGCGGAGATCGCCGCGGTGCGAGCGTCGGTTCCCGCGCCGAAGGTGCTGAAGGTGATCATCGAGTCGGCAGCGCTGACCGACGACGAGATCGTTGCCGCCTGCCGGGCTGCGGAAGCGGCCGGGGCGGACTTCGTCAAGACCTCCACCGGTTTCCATCCCGCAGGTGGCGCCTCGGCCCACGCCGTCGAGCTGATGGCCCGGACGGTGGGCGGTCGGCTCGGCGTCAAGGCGTCCGGCGGCATCCGCGACTGGGACACCGCCGTTGCCATGGTCGAGGCCGGCGCGACGCGCCTCGGGCTCTCGGGCACGGCCGCTGTGCTGGCCGGAGGGCGCTCCGAAGGCTACTGAGAGCGGTAGCGGGTCAGGCCAGGCCCTCAGCCTTGAGCCATGCATCCAGGACGCCTTCGGCGCTCGCTCCGCCGTTCACCTTCGCCTGGAAGTTCAGCAGCGAGGTGGTCGAGAGCTTGCCTGCCAACGCCTGCATGGTGAGCACCATGTCGGGCTCTGCCTCGACGAGCCGGCTACTCACCAGGATGACGCCCGGATCGGGAAGCTCGATCCGGTTGGTGTCGGCCAGCTCGTGCAGCCCTGTTCCGGAGTAGTCGGACCGCCGGAAGGCTGCGATCGCCGCCCTTCCGGTGGTCAACGCCGCGGCCCGCTCACGGGGACTCTCGGCCAACGTAGCGGTGAAGGTGGCACCGTAGACCGACTTCAGTCCGGGCAGGCCGTCTGCACGCGACACGGCGAGTTCGGGGACCATAGCCACCTTGCCCTTGGACCACGCGGCGATCTCGTCGAGCGTCGTTATGCCGGCGGCAGCCGTCGCCTCCGTGACCGCCCACATCAGTGAGCCGTCGACCCCGGAGGCCGAGACCACGCTGACCTCCGGCGAGATGAGGTCGGCAACCACGCCGGCCAGCTCCGCAGCAGCGGGTGCGATCCCGCCGCTGCCCAGGCCTGCCCACAGGGTGCCGGCATACGCGGGCTTCGCCGCCGCCTCGGCTGCCCCGAGCGCTGCCTGCCAGGCCTCTCCGAACAGTTCGGTCCGTGCGGTGCGGCCCCTGGCTGCCAGGGATCGCACCAGGAGTTGCGCCATCAGCGCGATCGCGGGAGCGTCCTCGGTGCCGATCAGGAGCGGCTCCAGCTCAGCCGCGGCGGCGCCTGCCACTTCTGGAGGGGGAACGCGTGCGCAGCCGGCAGCAAGCAGGACGGACGCACCCAGCAGGAATCCTCGTCTGTCCATCCGTCCAGTCTCCCCGAGGGATGCGGAGCAACCTAGGGCCCACGCCGGACCGCCCCTACAGCTGACGCCGCGTCGGAAGTCACCCGAGAGAGTGACTCGGCACTGGTATTCGGGGCTGGCATTGGCTAGTCTCTACGTGGCCGAACATTCTCGGGGGGGAACATTCGGCCGATGTCCGGGCAGCTAGCCGGACGGCGGAACTTAACAGCTTTGAGTGGTGAGTCTTCCCACTCCTTGCGCAGGTTCCCACACGGAGGGCCCGGACCGAAAGGTTTTCGGGCCCTTCGCTATTCAGGCTCGGATCGCGGCATGAAGTGGTAAGGCGCGCCGACCCTTGCGGGGCGGCGCGCCTTCGGTAGTCCCGTCGACTACTTGGCCTTCAGTGCGGCCTGGGCGGCCGCGAGGCGGGCAACCGGCACCCGGAACGGGGAGCAGGACACGTAGTTCAGGCCTAGCGTCTGGCAGAACTCGATGGACGACGGGTCGCCACCGTGCTCCCCGCAGATGCCCAGCTTGATGTCGGGACGGGTGGACTTGCCCAGCTCCACAGCCGTCTTCATGAGCTTGCCGACGCCGACGGTGTCGAGGCGGGCGAAGGGATCGCTCTCGTAGATCTTCGTCGCGTAGTAGGCGTCGAGGAACTTGCCGGCGTCGTCGCGGCTGAAGCCGAACGTCATCTGGGTGAGGTCATTGGTGCCGAAGGAGAAGAAATCTGCTTCCTTCGCGACCTCGTCGGCAGTGATGCACGCACGCGGGATCTCGATCATGGTTCCGACGAGGTAGTTCAGCTCGACGCCGGACTCCGCGATGATCGCATCGGCGGTGGAGGTGACGATGTTCTTGACGAACGCCAGCTCCTTCACCTCGCCGACCAGCGGGATCATGATCTCGGGAACGACAGTCCATTCCGGGTGTGCCTTCTGGACGTTGACCGCAGCCTCGATGATCGCGCGGGTCTGCATGGCGCCGATCTCGGGATAGGTCACGTCGAGGCGGCAGCCGCGGTGGCCCATCATCGGGTTGAACTCGTGGAGCGAGGAGATGATCTCCTTGAGCTCAGCCAGTTCCAGGTTCATCTCGGCCGCGAGGGCGACGATGTCGTCCTCGTCGGTCGGCAGGAACTCGTGCAGCGGCGGGTCGAGGAGCCGGATGGTGACCGGGAAGCCTTCCATCGCCTCGTAGATGCCCTCGAAGTCACCGCGCTGCATCGGCAGTAGCTTGGCCAGTGCGGCCTCGCGCTGTTCGACGGTCTTGGAGACGATCATCTCGCGGATCGCAGCGATCCGGTCGGTCTCGAAGAACATGTGCTCGGTGCGGCACAGGCCGATGCCCTCGGCACCGAACGCGCGGGCCTGCCGGGCGTCGGCGGGGGTGTCGGCGTTGGTGCGGACCTTCATCGTGCGGAAGGCGTCCGCCCACTCGATGACCCGGCCGAAGTAGCCGGAGACGTCCGCGGGAACGGTGGCGATCTTCTCGCCGTAGACGGCACCGGTGGAGCCGTCCAGGGAGATCCAGTCGCCCTCGTTGAAGGTCTTGCCGCCGAGGGTGAAGCTCTTGCCGCCGGGGCCGAAGGAAATCTCGCCGAGACCGGAGACGCAGCAGGTGCCCATGCCACGGGCCACGACGGCCGCGTGGGACGTCATGCCGCCGCGGGCGGTCAGGATGCCCTTGGCGTGGTGCATGCCCTCGATGTCCTCCGGGGTGGTCTCCAGGCGGACGAGGATGACGTCCTCGCCCTGCTTGCCCAGGGACGCAGCGTGCTCGGCGGTGAAGACCGCCTTGCCGCAGGCGGCGCCCGGGGATGCCGGGAGGCCCTTGCCGATCGGGACGGCGGCCTTCAGGTCGGCCTGGTTGAACTGCGGGTGCAGCAGGGCGTCGATCTGCTTGGGATCAATCATCCGGACGGCCTGCTCCTGCGTGATCTGGCCCTCGTCGACCAGGTCGCACGCGATCTTGAAGGCCGCGGCTGCGGTGCGCTTGCCGTTGCGGGTCTGGAGCATGAAGAGCTTGCCCTCTTCGATCGTGAACTCCATGTCCTGCATGTCGTGGTAGTGGTTCTCCAGCTTGTCCACGATGGCGACGAACTGGTCGTACACGTCGGGGTTCTCGGCCTTGAGCTGGTCGATCGTCTCCGGGGTGCGGATGCCGGCCACGACGTCCTCGCCCTGGGCGTTCATCAGGAACTCGCCGTACAGGCCCTTGTCGCCGGTCGCCGGGTTGCGCGAGAACGCGACGCCGGTGCCGGAGGTCTCACCCATGTTGCCGAAGACCATGGACTGCACGTTGACGGCGGTGCCCCAGTCGGACGGGATGTCGTTCATGCGGCGGTAGTAGACGGCGCGCGGGTTGTCCCAGGAGCGGAACACGGCCTTGATCGCGCCGAACAGCTGCTCGATCGGGTCGGAGGGGAAGTCGCTGCCGATCTTCGCCTTGTACTGGGCCTTGAACTCGTTGGCGAGTTCCTTCAGGTCGTCGGCGGTCAGTTCCACATCCTGCTTGACGCCGCGGGCTTCCTTCATCGCGTCGATGCGCTCCTCGAAGTGGGCCTTGCCCACCTCCATGACCACGTCGGAGTACATCTGGATGAACCGACGGTAGGAGTCGTAGGCGAAGCGGGGGTTGCCGGTCTTGGCTGCGAAAGCCTCCACGACGGTGTCATTCATGCCGAGGTTCAGGATCGTGTCCATCATGCCCGGCATGGACGCACGCGAGCCGGAGCGGACCGACACCAGCAGCGGGTTCGACGGATCGCCGAACTTCTTGCCCGTGGTCGCTTCGAGCTTCGCGATGTAGGCGAGGATCTCGGCCTTGATGGAGTCGTTGATGGTCTCGCCATCGACGTAGTACTGGGTACAGGCCTCGGTGGTGATGCAGAAGCCCTCCGGGACGGGCATTCCGAGCCCCGTCATCTCGGCGAGGTTCGCACCCTTGCCGCCGAGCAGGTTACGCATCGACGCGTCACCCTCGCTGAATTCATACACGAACTTGTGGTCAGTCATCGTGAAGTTGAGTCTCCTTCGTGGGCTCCGGTAGTGGCCGGCCGGGTCCTGATCAGCATCGACATCGACTGGACCCGCGGCATCGGTGGAGCTTCCCAACACCTCGGCGCATACGTTCCCACCGTATCGGTTCCAGGCGGCACGGTCATCCGGGGTGGCGCACGGCTCACGGAGTGGACCACACAGGGGTCCAGCCGTGCCCTGGGGACCCATTCGGGCCGCGGGCACGTGATGCAGCCCCTGACCATCAGCAGTACCAATCCTGAGAGGGACTCTCAGGTAAGCTTGACGGAACCGCCATGGTCACCTGTTCGTGGCTGAGCCTCCCAAATCGGGTGTGACTAGCACTGATGCGCCCAGATTGCGCCGAGGGGACCGAAGGCCGGTGCTACGAATACGCGACATCCCACCGGGTGTTGGCGCAAACCCTTAAAAAATCCTGATAGTCTCTTGGTTGTGCCCGGACCCCCCGCCGAGTACCCCTGACCCACAGGTGAAGACCCCCCGTCAAGGAGTTATCGCAATGCATCCATGGATTCGTCGTGCTCTCAGCACGACCGCAGTCGCAGCCGCCAGCTTGAGCGGCCTCGTAGCCTTCGCACCCGTCAGTGGCGCGGCAACGATCGACTGCAACGCCCTTTCCAGCCCGGTCTACAAGACGGTCAACCCCACCGTTGGCAGCCAGCTGCTCACCCGGTCATCGGTGGAGTACCAGTCCTCGATGACCAACTATGGCTACACCCAGGACCACGGCGTGCTCGGTTACGGGTCGGCGACGGCCTCTGCCGGCATGGTGCCCGTCACGCGGATGTACAACGCCAAGACGGTGGACTTCCTCTGGGCGACCAGTGACACCCAGATCGAGGTCGCGAAGACGTTCGGCTACGTGGAGCAGAAGGTCAACTTCTACGCACCGACCTCCGCCTCGTCCTGCACGGTCCCGGTGCACAAATTCTCCAAGGGCGACCATCGGCGCAATGCCCTCGAGGGCACCGCCTCGCAGGCTCTCATCGCTGCCGGCTGGACGGACAACGGCGCGGCCTTCTACCTCAAGTCCGGCACGACGTCACCCACGACAACCACGGCCACCGCTCCAGCCACCACAACCACGACCACGACCATCACGACGTCGACAGCGCGGGGTGTGCCCGCAGGAACCACGCTGACCAAGCGGTCGGGGGACATCACGATCACCACACCGGGCACCGTGTTGGAGAACGTCGACCTCGACGGCTACGTGAAGGTGCAAGCCGACAACGTCACCATCCGGAACTCCATCCTGCGGGGCGGCGTTAAGGCCACGACCGGAAAAGCCCTCGTCATGAACTGGAACGGCGCCAAGAACCTGGTCATCAAGGACACCACCCTGATCGCCCGCAACCCCAGCGCCTACGTCGACGGCATCTCCGGCAAGGACCTCACCGTGCAGCGCGTCGACGTCTCCGGCGTCGTGGACGCGGTCAAGGTCATCGGCTCCAACGTCAGCATCACCGACTCGGTGTTCCACGACGCGTACCACCTCGCCTCCGGGGTCACGTACCAGGCCGACGGCAGCACTCACAACGACGGCGTCCAGGTCGAAGGCGGCGGCAACATCGCCATCAGCGGCAACAAGATCACCGGCTTCTACACCTCAGCGATCATGGTCACCCAGAACGCCGCACGGATCACCGGCTTGAACATCAACAACAACACCCTCAGCCAGGGCGGCTGCACCATCAACATGTCCGAGAAGGGCAAAGGGCCCCTGGGCGGCGTAAGCGTGGTCTCCAACAAGTTCGGCGTCAACAACACCGGCTCCCGCGCCTGCCCGATGCTCATCCCTGCCACCACCCCCGCCGTCATCTCCGGCAACACGTGGATCGACAGCACCCTCACCCTCAAGCCCTACCGTCCCTGATCCCACCTGTCCCTGACGTCGACTGGGGCCTGCCGCGCATCGCGGTAGGCCCTAGTCGTGCGCAAGGGCCGTGGGCTCCTTCCTGAGAGAGCCTCAAGGAATGGGCCGGAGTGGTCACCCCGGACGATGGCCGGAGTATGGCTGCACGGGTTGCACCACGGCCTTTTCGCTGGTCACAGGAAGCCTCGGGACCACGGGATGGACTCAGTAATCTCACAACCCGCTTCCACATCCTGAGGAATTCCTGATAATCTTTTGGCTGCACTCAGGCTGTGGTCGGGGTGCAACCACACTCTTCCAGGCGTTTGCCCCCCATCAGGAGATTTTCGATATGAGTTCATGGATTCGTCGCGCCGTCTGCGTGACGGCAGCAGCCGCAGCGAGCACAGCCAGCCTTATCGCGCTGGCACCCCCCAGCGAAGCCGCCACTGGCGGCTGCAGCGCTCTCACGAGCCCGGTCTACAAGACCATCAATCCGAAGCTGGGAAGCCAGTTGCTGGCCATCTCCAAGGCGGAGTCGAAGACTTCGATCACCCGCCAGGGTTTCAGCGTGAATAACGGCGTCCTCGGGTACGCTTCCCGCACCGCCGCCAAGGGGCTGGTGCCGGTGACCAGGATGTACAACCCGAAGACGGCTGACTTCCTCTGGCTCGCCAGCGCCAAGGAGATTTCCGCAGCCAAGGCGTACGGTTACCGACCCCAGATGGTGAGTTTCTACGCGTCCAAGACGGCGTCCTCCTGCTCGGTGGGCGTACACAAGTTCGTCAAGGGCACCCACCGGCGCAATGCCGTCACCGCAGCCGACCGCAAGGCGCTCGTGGCAGCCGGCTGGAGGGACGCGGGCGTCGTGTTCTACGTGAAGCCCGCGAAGGCCAGCGCGGCGGCTCCCGTCACCACTCCCAAGCCGACCCCCAAGCCGACGGCTCCGGTCGCCACCCCCAAGCCGACCCCCAAGCCGACGGCTCCGGTCGCCACCCCCAAGCCGGCGCCCACCACAGGTTCTTCGACCGGCGCGGGTGTCCCTGCCGGCACCGCCCTGCGCAAGGTCACCGGCGACATCGTGATTACCAAGGCCGGGACGGTGCTGGAGAACGTCGACCTCGACGGCTACGTGAAGGTGCAGGCCGACAACGTCACCATCCGCAACTCGATCCTGCGTGGCGGGGCGAGGGCCACCACTGCCCGTGCACTGGTGATGAACTGGAGCGGCGCCAAGAACCTGGTGATCAAGGACTCCACCCTCGTCGCCCGCAACCCCAGCGCCTACGTCGACGGCGTCTCCGGCAAGGACCTCACCGTCCAGCGGCTCAACGTCTCCGGCGTGGTCGACGCGGTCAAGGTGACCGGATCCAACGTCAGGATCACCGACTCGGTGTTCCACAAGGCCTACCACCAGTCCTCCGGAGTGAGCTACCAGGCCGACGGCAGCACCCATAACGACGGCGTGCAGGTCGAAGGCGGCGGCAACATCACCATCAGCGGCAACAGGATCTCCGGCTTCCACACCTCAGCGATCATGGTCACCCAGAACGCCGCACGGATCACCGGCCTCAACATCCACAACAACACCCTCAGCCAGGGCGGCTGCACCATCAACATGCACGAGAAGGGCAAGGGCCCCATGATGGGGGTGCGGGTCACCTTCAACCGGTTCGGTGTGAACAACACCGGCTCCCGCGCCTGCCCGATGCTCATCCACACCATCACCCCCGCCGTCATCTCGGGCAACTCCTGGATCGACAGCACGCTCGCCGTGAAGCCCTACCGCGGCTGAGCCTACGGCTACGTTTCACCCGAGGGCCCTCCGCACAAGCGGGGGGCCCTCGACCGTTCCTACCCACCCCGACGCCTGCTTACTGGCGCGTCGTGGTGACACCCTCGCCAACCGAAGAACTTCCTGAGAAATTTGACCAGGCTCTCAGATCTCTCAGCTTCTGATAGAGTCGGCAATTGTTCCCCCCCGGAACAAAGACAATCAAAAAGTCTCCGTTCCAGCCTTGGAAGGCAGCCCCCGATGCCCTTCGCCATCCCACCTGTTCGACGCATCTCCGGATTCGCGGCCGTGCCGCTCGTCGTCGCAATGATCCTTGCCGGTTCTCTCGTGCCATCGACATCCGCCCAGGGTGCAACCCTGAGAGTTGCAGCCGCAGCCGCGACCAACACCAAGTCGACCCAACCCACAAAGTCCTATGCGACCAGCAGCGTTATCGCTGTCAGTAAGTCGGTCGCTAGGGGATACGTTCAGTTTGATATCTCCGGCGTGGACCTCTCCAGGGTGACTAAGGCCTCACTTGTCTTGACGACCAGACGCACCAAGGGGAAGCGCAAGTTGTGGGTGTACCCCGCCTTGACCGGCTCCACCGCCGGCATCACCGCCGCGACCTCCCCACGTCTCGGCTCGAGGATCGGCAAGTCGGCAACACTCAAGCGTGGGAAGAAGGTGACCATCACCCTGAAGAATGTTGGCGTGCTCAGGGCCCACACCGTGCTCGCGTTGAAGCTGAATGCCAGTGGCAGGGCAACCTTCTACAAGACAGGCAGCAAGGCCCCCACCCTTCGGCTGACCACGGTTGAACCCGCTACTCACAACCCAACCGTGACCTCCGCCTCATCGGGGCCGGTTGGCGTGCCAGACGGTATCGAGCTCACGAAGTTGTCAGGCGACATGGCGATCACCAAGGCCGGGACGGTGTTACAGAACGTCGACCTCGACGGTTATGTCACCATCAAGGCGGACAACGTCACTATTCGAAACTCGGTCCTGCGTGGCGGCGTCAAGGCCACGACCGGGAAGGCCCTGGTCATGAGCTGGAGCGGCGCCAAGAACCTGGTCATCAAGGACTCCACGCTCGTCGCGCGGCACCCGAGCGCATTCCTCGATGGCGTGTCCGGAAAGGACGTGACTGTACAGCGGCTCGACGTCTCCAACGTCGTTGATGCCGTGAAGGTCATCGGCTCCAACGTCACGGTCAGCGACTCGATCTTTCACAACGCCTACTACCTCTCGTCTGGGGTCAGCTACCAGGCCGACGGCAGCACCCATAACGACGGCGTGCAGGTCGAGGGCGGCGGCAACGTCACCATCAGTGGCAACACCATCTCCGGCTTCCACAATGCCGCGATCATGGTCACCCAGAACGCAGCACGCATCACCGGCCTCGACATCAAGGGCAACACCCTCAGTCAGGGCGGCTGCACCATCAACATGGCCGAGAAGGGTAAGGGGCCGATGATGGGAGTGCGGGTCACCTCCAACAGGTTCGGCGTCAACAACACCGGTTCTCGCGCCTGCCCGATGCTCATCCACACCATCACCCCCGCCGTCATCTCCGGCAACAGCTGGATCGACAGCACAGCTGCCGTGAAGCCCTACCGCGGCTGACAGGATCGAGAAGCGAGCGAAGTTGATGGCCTCCCCCACGGCCCGGAAGCCACAGCTTGGCCTTCCCGCGGGAGCGCACGGGACGGTGTCAATCGGATTCGCGCCTGACACGGACAGTGTTACCAAGCCCCTGGCGGCGACGATCCAGGAGCGCGGCAATCCCGAGTGCAACCGGAATAGCAGCGATCACCACAAGGCTCGCATCGAGTGGTTGGCGGAAGCGGGTTCGCGTGAAAAAGACCGCCATGACGGGTGCGTTAAGGATGAACAGCACTACGTACAGCACCTCTGACCGCCACAGCGGCACCGAACGCCGGAGCGCGAACCGCGCCACCACGGCAGCGATGAGAAGAACGAAACTCATCCACCCGACCAGCATGGCAGCTGTGCTGCCCTGTCCTTCTGTTGAAGGGGAGTTGTAGGGATTGAAGTAGTTTGCAGTCTTGCCGAGCCAGAGAATGAAGGCCTCCCAAGGATGCCCAATGATCCAGTCGAGAGCTGCTTGGCGGTAGAGCGCGTCTCTCTCGGGCTCGCTGAGGCCGGCCGCCTTACGGATCCAGGCCGAGATGTCTACAGCGAGCCCGGAGTCAGGAGTCGCGCTCGGGTTGTTTCCGATCAGCAGATTCTGTCCCGATGATGTGCTGAAAGGAACTGGTGCTCCCAAGACGACCAAATTCCGCAGCGTCCAGGCAAGAATCGGCAGAGCGAGACCGACCCCCATCGACGCCGCCGTGCGGAGACGACCGGCACGCTGGCTCCAGACAACCCACGCGCCGACGACGAGGCCGGAGAAGATCATTGTCGGCACAGCGAGCGAGAGCACAGCTGCTAAAAGCCCGATGAGCAGCCCTTGGCCGGCGGTCAGGGTCGGCCCGCTTTCGGCATCCTGCGTCGCTTCCAGCACGACCGCCCACATCGCCAGCAACGCTGCCGTTGCCAACAATTGGGGGTAGAGAGTGGACGCCGTGTACAGGTTCAACGGGTACACCAGGAGCAGCGGGGCCGCGAGCCAACCCCACGGGGAGCCCGTGATTTTGGCGGCTATCCGTCCAGCGAAAACCGCGGACAACCCGAGCAGCGCGACGGAGAGAAGGATCACCCACCGGGACGGCTCACCGAGGACTGCCATGGGAGCGATGAAAAGCGGCCACGCTGGAGGGCGATACGCGGTCGCACTCCCCTCGATCTGGAAGCCGCGGCCGTTGGCCAGTCCCTGGGCGATCTCGAGGTACTGCACCTCATCGGCGTAGCGCAACGGCCAGCCGGTCCGGACAGCGAAGGTAGCGCACACCATCAGCAGTGCCACGCCAACCACTGTGATGATGCGGGGCGGGCGCTGCCACTGCCCGGTCCCGGCCGAGCCGTGGGTCATGCAGCTCTCCTTATTTGAAGCTTGAGAAGCGGCGGTCGGATTCACCAGGACCGCAGCAGCATCGGGCACATCATGCCAGAGCGCCTGAACTCACCGTAGATCGGTTCATGGGGAGGCGCGAGCACGCCGCACCGCATCTGACGGATCATCACAATCGCGATCACACCTCCGACTCTTGTCCAGCCCAGCCCCATCCTCGAGCGTTTACCAGCGGCCACCATCCGCGCACTGACCGTTCTATGTGTCCTCTTCGAGAAGCATCCGGGGGTATGCCCCCACTCGAGATAACAGCTTCAGCCGCCAAGCGTCCTGACAATCGATGCCCGGTACACGGCCGGGCCGTACCTCTCCACAGCCAGCCGCCGGTCCTCGGCAACAAGGGCGGGGAGGTCGCCCCAGCGCGTCATCATGTCCTGCACCGCCTCGACGATGGCCCCTGGGTCGCCCGGTGGCACGAACCTTGCGCTCGCAAAGCCCCCCGCCGCCTCCTTCAACCCGCTGGTATCGCTCACAATCACCGGACGCTGTGCGAGCATCGCTTCCACGGCAGTGTTGCCGAAAGGCTCGTCCGCGGTGGAAGGGACGCAGATGATATCCGCCGCGGCCAGGTGCGCCCAGATGTCCGGGTCGAACCCGATGAACTCCACCGCGGACTCCAGTCGTAGAGTGCCTACCTGCTCGCGCAGTTCGGTCTCGAACCACTCATAGCCCGGGAAGACCGACCCGAGCAGACCGAGACGCGCCAAGACGCCGCTCTCAC
>Ga0366806_1088_pt1 | contig 12464 bp, 10 predicted proteins | sample TotcelN113001L14_FD_207023 | JGI IMG/M metagenome (GOLD analysis project Ga0366806, IMG submission 207023) | Enriched cells from coal bed in the Powder River Basin, Montana, United States - Total cells N11 rep3 HSBNCT.N11.300.1.L14 ...
TTCATAGTAGGCTGAATAGATACGAATAAATGATGGATGCGTGCAGGCTGCGTTACGTCCAAAAAAAATCCGCCATTGGCAACAATGGCGGATTTTTTTACAACAGGAAGATTTTATTTCTTCAGCGTCGGTGCGGAAGCGACTATCGGCTTGCCCGCTTCGCCTAGCTCTCTGGCAGATTTCGCCACCAGGTAATCCATCACCTTCAGTGCGGCTACCTGCAATGCTTCTTCGGACTGCTTGCCGCTCAGGCCGGCGCCGGCAATCGAAGGCGAGGTGATGTAGCGTCCGCCGATGGCGACGGTCGGTACGCCGTCGATCTTGTAAGCGGCCTGCAACTGGCTGGCGATGCGCACTTTGGCCTGGACTCCGAAGGAATTGTACATTGCGACGAATTTCTGCTTGTCCACGCCTTGCTTGGCGATAAAGTCGGCAATCGATGCATCCTTGTCGAGCGCCTGGCGTTCGACGTGGATCGCGTTAAACACTTTCGGATTGAGTTGTGCGGTCAGCCCGAGCGCTTCCAGCGCGTAGTACAGGCGCTGCTGCGGCACGAAGGATTCATTGAAGGCGACCGGCACCCGCTTGAAGACGATATTGTCGCCCTGTTTCTTGACCCAGTTTTCCAGCGATGGTTCGAATGCATGGCAATGCGGGCAGCTGTACCAAAAGAATTCGGTGACTTCCACTTTTTTGCCCGAGGCGGTCTGCTGCGCCTTGTCCAAAGTACGGAAATCGACGCCGTTTTTCGGATTATCGGGAGCCGCACTCACTGACAATGCCAGCAAGCTCAAACCAAGGGTGACGAACAATCTAGGCAACAAACGCATGGGGCTTTCCTTTTCCAGTTTATTTAGGGACACGCACGACTGCGACGTCGACGCCATTTTCTGACAGCTTTTCGCGGATACGGTTCATGGTTTCAGTCTGCGCGAACGGACCGACCCGCACCCGATACAGGGTGCCGCTATCGGACAGGCGCGGCGTCACACGCGCCTCGAAGCCGAGCAGCGCCAGCTTGGCCTTGGTATTGTCGGCGTCGGCCTGCTCGCGAAATGCGCCTGCTTGCAGATAGTAAGTGTATTTGTCTTCGCCGGTATCGGGCTTGGCGGCAGCGGATTTTTCAGTCACCGATTTTTCCACTACCGGGGCCTTGCCGGATTCGGTTGCCGGCTTGGCGGCAACGTGCGGTTCGGGTTCCGGCGGCGGCAAGCCGACCATCGGCACAGCGTCTTCGGCCGGTTTGGCGAAGTTGTTGGCCGCTTCCTTGGCCGCATCCTTGTTGCCGTACAACGGTTTGTTGGGATCGGCCACAATAGCGCCGCTGCTGCCTTCGGCGGCCCGCGGCTGCGCACCCTTGCTAATGAACGGCAACCCGGTCTTGGTGATGCTCAAGGCGACAGCCAGCGCAATCCCGAGGCCGATCACCAGCCCGATGATCAGGCCCAGCAAGGTGCCGCCCCATTGCCCGTTGCGGGTTTTAGTGCGGGCACTGCTACGGACATTAGGGGTGTTTTTTGAATGCATTGCCATACTTTTTCCGATTACATCTTTTCTGGAGCCGAGACGCCGATCAGCGCCAGGCCGTTTTGCAATACCTGCCGGGTCGCGCATACCAGCGCCAGCCGTGCCATCTTCAGTGCTGCGTCATCCACCAGCACCCGTTCCGCATTGTAGTAGCTATGCAATTCCCCCGCCAAATCGCGCAGATAAAATGCCACCTGGTGCGGGCCCAGCTCTTCCAGCGCATGTTGCAGCGCTTCAGGATACTCGGCCAGCTTGGCCAGTAGCGCTGCTTCGCGCGGGGCCGTCAGCGGCGCCAGATCGACCGCTGCCAGGGTGGCCGTGTCGCCGCCCCACAGTTCCAGCATGCGGCAGATCCGCGCATGCGCGTACTGCACGTAATACACCGGATTTTCGTCCGATTGCGCCAGCGCGACATCGACATCGAACACGAATTCGGTGTCGGCCTTGCGCGAAATCAGGAAAAACCGCACCGCATCGCGCCCGCGCGTCAGGTCGCCCGCGTTGTTTTCGCCGGCCGACCATTCGATCAGGTCGCGCACCGTCACGTACGAGCCGGCGCGCTTGGAGATTTTCACCTCTTCGCCGTTTTTCATCACGGTCACCATCTTGTGCAGCACGTAATCCGGATAACCGGCCGGAATGCCCAGGTCGACTGCCTGCAACCCGGCGCGCACGCGGGCGATGGTGCCGTGGTGGTCGGAACCCTGGACGTTGATCGCCTTGGTATAGCCGCGCTGCCATTTGGTGATGTGGTAGGCGACGTCCGGCACGAAGTAGGTAAAGGTGCCGTCGGACTTTTTCATCACGCGGTCCTTGTCGTCGCCGTAGTCGGTGGTGCGCAGCCACAGCGCGCCATCCTGCTCGTAGGTCTTGCCGGCCTTGACCAGCGTATCGACGGTGGCGGCGACCTTGCTGTCGCTGTATAGCGACGATTCCAGATAGTAATTGTCGAACTTGACGCCGAAGGCCAGCAAGTCCAGGTCTTGCTCGCGGCGCAAGTAAGTGACCGCAAACTGGCGGATCGATTCGATGTCGTCGACCGCGCCGCTGGCGGTTACCGGTGCGCCGTCGCTGGCAGCAACCGTCTTGCCGGCCAGGAAATCCTGCGCGATCTCATCGATGTAGTCGCCGTTGTAGGCCGACGCCGGCCAAGCATCATCAAGCGGCGTCAAACCCATCGCGCGGGCCTGCACCGACAGCGCCAGGTTGCCGATCTGGACCCCGGCGTCGTTGTAATAGAATTCGCGCGTGACTTCAAAACCCTGCGCATCAAGCAGCGCGGCCAGCGCATCGCCCAGCGCCCCTTGGCGGCCGTGGCCGACATGCAGCGGACCGGTCGGGTTGGCGGAGACGAATTCGACCACCACCTTCTGGCCGGCGCCAAGCGTGCTTTTGCCGTACTGCGCAGCCTCGGTCAGCACGGTCTTGACCACCGATTGTCGCGCGGCGGCCGACAGGCGCAAATTGATGAAGCCGGGCCCGGCGATTTCGGCCGCATCGATCAGATTTCCGGGTGCGGCGTGTTCCATCAAGGCGGCCACGATCGCCTGCGCCAGTTCGCGCGGGTTTTTCTTTAGCTGACGGGCCAATTGCATCGCGATATTGCATGCACAATCGCCATGCGCGGGATCGCGCGGACGCTCCAACGTGATGTTCGCCTGCACTTCGGTGCCGGCCAGCAAAGGCGCAAGCGCTGCATTGAAAAGGTCGAGAATCTGTTGTTTTTGGTCGGCAAGCATGGGCAAATGGGGCGCGACGGCGTGACCGCCCGCGATAAATTAATCGATGGGCGCAATTATACTGGCATGTTCCCCAGCCTAACGCGCAGCCGCAGGGATGCGTTGCTAAGGAGTCGTTCAAAAATAACTGTCACATTTGGATCGGCTCTGGCAGGCGCGCTGCAGCGTTGCTCGTCGTCGCCATAGCGCGCTATGACTCCTCCTCACGCCTTGCATCGCATCCCGCCAGAATCCGCCCAAACGTAACTCTTATTTCCTCACGGCTCCTAACTTGCGGAAAACTTGCTGCGGACGGTATTTGCACGTCAGGGTGACGGCAATCATGGATTGCTTCCCGCGCCAAAATGCCGCATATTCGGCTGCGGCCCGGTGCAAGGCTGCTACCTGATTGTTTCTGGAGTGTTGATGCTTGATTATTATTTCCCTGCCGCGCTGGCGCCTGAAATTACCAGCGGGCGCAAGAACCGGATCATTGCGGTGTTGCCTGCCAGCGGCAAGATGCCGGCAATCGGCAACCGGGTCCAACTGTATTGCGGCAGCGGCAAGAAGGATCGCGTGCTGATCGCGCAAGGCCGCCTCTGCGCGGTGCAACCGGTATTGCTGTGGGGCGACCTGATGGCCGTCGATGGCCGCGACCTGACGACCGCGCAGGCAGAAGCATTTGCGCAGGCACAGGGCCATGACTCTTTCGCGCAACTGCAGGCCTGGTGCCGGCAGCAGCACGCGTTCCCGTTCTCCGGCTATGCGGCGCAATGGGAAGCGCGCCCGATCCCGATCCAGACCCATCTTTTTTAAAATCCCGTATCCAGTCTGATGTGCGTCACGCTTATCCGTCGCCCAAACGTCTCGCGGAAAAAGCTTATGCTAGTATCGAATGCTTGATTCGTTGCAAATTTGCAAGTTTGATAAACCTCACGGTGCAAATGACAACGACATGTGCTCGTTCGGCACAGGCTGCCAAGCCGATACCGAAGGTTTAGATTGATGGTCAATGACGGAGGTAACAGCTATGGACCGTATCATTAAAAACAATTACAGCAGCACTGCGCAATTGAAGGAATTGATGACTGCGCCGCCGATGACTGCAGAGCAACACGCGCAATTGATGCGGAAACGCATTGCGCATCGCAGGATGGTCGAAGATGCCAGGGAAAGCCATATGCAAGCGAATGCGGATTGGGAAATTTCCCGCTAAAGCCAGCGCAAACCGGTGCTGACGGAATGGAGGCGCCTGCCACATACAGGCCCCTGTATAAATTTTCTCCGCAATATTATTTTGTGGAAATGAATACGTTTATGCCCATACTCCCCCCAATTCGCATAATGCGGCAGGAGTGAAAATTCCTCTTTGTAGACGACTTCTGCCTTTACTATAACTAGAGCAACGGCCCACTGTCGGAAGGAGAATGTGATGCGACACCGTCTGTATTACACGCTACCGGATATAGCAGCAGCCCGGACCCTGCTCAACGAATTGCTGCTCGCCAGGATCGGGGAAAAGCATATCCGCTTCTTGGCCAGGGACGGCACCTTGCCGCCGGACATGCCGGAAGTCGGCGTGCTGCAAAAAACCGATGTGATTCATGGCCTGGAACGGGGCGTGGTGGTGGGCGCTTTTACCGGTTTGGTAATCGGCATGCTGCTGGCGCTGTTTCCGCTGGAAGGCTCGCGGCTGGCAACCCTGGCGATTCTGGGCACCACCGTCGGCGGCGCATTGTTCGGCTCTTGGGTATCGGGCATGGTGGCAGCCGCGATTCCGAATGCGCACCTGAACGCATATCAGGCAGACATAGAACGCGGCCGGGTGCTGCTAATCGTCGATCTGCCCTACCGGCGGGTGCGCGAAGTCGAGGAAATGATCGCCCTTCGTCACCCGGAAATACGCTTCGGCGGCGAAGAGCCGCATACCCCGGCATTCCCGTAATTTTCCGTAATTGCAGCCGCTGGTTCAGGCCGGCTTGGGCTTGCTCAACAAGGATTTCAAATTCGCCAGCCGCTGCTGCGGCGTCAGAATTTCGGCTTCGGTCGGCGCCGCATCGCCTTCATCGAGCTTCATTTCCTTGATAAAGCGCGAAATGTCGCAGTGCACGCTTTCGCGCGCCCGCTTGCGCTTCTTGCACCAGCTGACGTGCAGCGTGCGCTGGGCGCGGGTGATGCCGACGTACATCAGGCGGCGCTCCTCTTCGATCCGGGCGCCCAGGGTTTCGATCGGCGCATCCGGGTCGCCCTTGTGCGGCAGGATGCCTTCTTCGACGCCGACCAGAAATACATGCGGAAATTCCAGTCCCTTCGATGCATGCAGCGTCGACATCCGCACTGCATCGGGCTCTTCGTCGCGCCCTTCCAGCATCGTCATCAGCGCCACCATCTGGGTCAGGTCGAGCAAGCTTTTTTCGGCATCGTTGCCGTCGCCGTTTTTACCCTTGCCGCTGCCTTTTTCCTTTAGCCAGGTGGTGAAGTCGAGCGTATTCTGCCATTTGCTCTGGGCCTGGCGATCATCGAAGCTGTCGTACAGATAGCTTTCGTAATTGATTTCTTTCATCATGTCGTCGAGCAATTCAGCCGCGTGTCCCTCGCGGTGCGCGTGCGCTTCGAGCTGATTGATGAAGGTGCAAAAGGTGCGCAGCGGATGCAGCTGGCGGTCGGCCAGCTGGCCCTCGATGCCGCCTTTGAACACCGCTTCGAACAGCGAGCATTGCCATTGCCCGGCGACTTTGCCCAGTGTTTCCAGCGTCGATTGGCCGACGCCGCGCCTGGGCGTGGTGACCGCGCGGATGAACGCCGGATCGTCGTCCTGGTTGGCGACCAGGCGCAGATAGCTGACGATATCCTTGATCTCGGCCTTGTCGAAGAAGCTCTGGCCGCCCGAGATCGTGTACGGAATGCGCTCCTTGCGCAGCGACTGTTCGATCACGCGCGCCTGATGGTTGCCGCGGTACAGGATCGCGTAATCGGAAAACTGGGTGCGGCGTTCGAAACGGTGCGCGGAAATCAGGATCGCGATTTGCTCCGCCTCTTGCTCGTCGTCGCTCATGCCGAGCACCTTGATCGGCTCACCCTGGCCGTGCTCAGACCACAGTTCCTTCTCGAACAGTTTCGGATTGTTGGAAATGACCGCATTCGCCGCTTGCAGGATGCGGGTGGTCGAACGGTAGTTCTGTTCCAGCTTGATCACGCGCAGGTCGGGGAAATCGACCTGCAACTGCTTCAGGTTTTCGATGGTTGCGCCGCGCCATGCGTAAATCGCCTGATCGTCGTCGCCCACCGCAGTAAACAGCGGCTTTTTGCCGGGCCCGGTGACCAGCAGCTTGACCAGTTCGTACTGGCAGGTATTGGTGTCCTGGTATTCATCGACCAGCAGGTAGCGCAGCCGGCGCTGCCATTTGTCGCGCACCGCATCGTCGCTGCGAAACAGTTCGACCGGCAGCCGGATCAAATCGTCGAAATCGACCGCCTGATACGCCGACAGCGTGGCCACATAATTGCGGTAAATCCGTGCCGCCTGCGCCTCGTCTTCGTCTTTGGCCTGATTCAGCGCGGCATCGGGGTCGACCAAGCCGTTTTTCCATAGCGACATCGCATTCTGGATGCGACGGATCAGTTGCTTGTCGGTGGTGATCGCCAAATCCTGCACCAGTGAAAAACAATCGTCGCTGTCCATGATCGAGAAACGGTCTTTCAGTCCGAGCGACTTGGCCTCTTGCCGCAGGATTTTCACGCCCAGCGAATGGAAGGTCGAGACCGTTAATTGCTTGGCCTGGCGCGGCTCCTTGAGCAGCTTGGCGATCCGTTCCTGCATCTCCAGCGCGGCCTTGTTGGTAAAGGTCAGCGCGGCGATGTTTTTCGCGTCGTAGCCGCAATTTTCGATCAGGTACGCGATCTTTTGCGTGATCACGCGAGTCTTGCCGGAACCGGCACCGGCCAGCACCAGGCACGGCCCATCCATGTAGTGAACGGCTTCGCTTTGCGGGATATTGAGACCAAACTGCGGGGAATGTGACATGCGGGCGTGAGGAAGACAAAGAAAACAAGCGGCTCATTGTAGCAGCGCCGGAAAAGTCTCCGCGGTTGCTGCCCGGAGCCGCCAGCGCACTCTGTGCGCCCCCCTTCCCTCGTTCCGGCAACGCGATCAGCGAACGCGCTGCCGGACAACGCTGCTCAATCGAGCGCGATTTGCGCCTTCAGCCAGAGCGTGCGCCCCGGCTCATTGATGCGCATGGTCTGCGTGTAACCGGCGACCATCGCACCGTTGCGGCTCAAATGTTCGGCATAGGTCTTGTCGAACAGATTGTCGATGCCGGCCGACAGCAGCACGCCTTTCTTCGGCTTCCAGCCGCCATTGACCGAGAACACCGCAAAGCCCGGCGTGCCACCCAAGTCCTGGCCGACGATATTGCCCTTGTTGATGTCAAACCGGTCTTGCTTGGCGACCAGGCGCAGCAATGGCCCGAACGACCAGGTCTTGTCGTCGTAGTTCAAGCCCAAGCGCACTTCCAGCGGCGGCATCTGCGCCAGCGCGGTGCTGTCGGTATCGTTGTCGCCGCGCACATACGCCAGCGTGCCATCGACTTTCCACAGCGGGTTGAGCGCGTAAGTCACGCCCAGTTCGCCGCCCCAGGTAGTGGCGTCGATGTTGCGCGTTATGGTCAAGCCTTTGCGCGCGCCTTTCACGATCTGCGACTGGGTCAGAAGGAAATCATCGACCTTGCTGTAGAAGCCCGATACCGACACATGCAGCGCGTCCGATTGATAGATCGCGCCGATATCGATCTGGTTGGTTTTCTCCGCCCTGGCATTGAAGGCGCTCAGCGAATCGGCGCTTTCCTTCGAAATCAGCTCCCAGTAATCGGGGAAGCGCTCGGTATGGCCGATGCCGGCGAACAGCGTGACCGGCTGGTTGCCGAGATCGCGCTCATAGCGCGCAAATCCGCTTTTCAGCGTTTGGTTGCGCTCGGTATTGGCAGTCGGATTGGTTTGCGCAGCGATCTTGGCGCGCGAATCTGCCGCATGCCAGCGGTCCGCGCGCAACCCGGCAATCACCCGGTCGTCGTCGGCAAGCTGGTGCGTGAGTTCGCCGAAGAGGCCGAAGTTACGGAAACTCGCATCTTCCACCCGCGGCATGCTCCGGTACATCGTGCCGGAGCGGAAAGTGTGGACGTTTTCCTGCACGTCGGTGCCCACCGTCAGCTGGTCGGCTTCGGCCAGGCGCAGCGTGGCGGCCATGCGCGCGCCCGACGTGGTGCGGTCGGGATTGCTGAGCATTTGCATTTTCGGCATCGGGCGCAGGCTGTAATTGTCCATCACGTGATCGATGTAGTTGCGGTAGATGTTCGCTTCCAGTTTCTCGATCAGCGGCGAAATATTGCGCTTTTCAAATTTGAACCCGACATTCTCGCGCGCGAACCTGGCGCCATCCATGCCGCGATCCGCATAGGCCGCCTCGCCATCGCTGCGGGCCAGCGACAGCTCCAGCAGCGTGTTTGCATCCGGCGTCAAGCCAAGCGCCGCGTTGGTGCTCCAGCGCGCATAGTGCGAATGCACCGAGCGGCCGTCGCCATCCTTGTAATCGTCGGCCTGCGAATGCGTGGCGCCCGCGCGCAGATACAGGTTCTGGTTGCCATACAGCACATCGGCCACTTCATCGTGGCGACCGAAGCTCGACACCATCAGGCTGCCGTTGAATTTGACTTCGGTGGCCGTGAAGCGTGGCGGCGTGCGCTCGAACAGCACGGTGCCGGCCGAATTGCCGGCGCCGTACAGCACCGTTTGCGGCCCCTTGAGCACGGTGATGCGGTCATAGGCTTCTGGGAAAACGTAAGCGGTCGGCGGGTCCATGCGGCCGCCGCAGCCGCCGAGTATCTGCTGGCCGTCGAGCAAAATATTCAGGCGCGAACCGGCCATGCCGCGCAGCACCGGATCGCCGTCGGTGCCGCCTTTGCGGATGACCGAAAAGCCGGGGATGGTCTTCAAGTAATCGGCACCGTCGTGCGCGGGCACCGGTTGGCGCGGCGCCTTGGGATCGGTGACGATCGTCAGCGGCAGCGACATTTTTGCCGCAGTGATCACCACTTCCGGCAATTGCGAAGAAGGCTCGGGAACGGTTTGTGCGACAGCGTTATTGAACAAGACCCCGATCGCGCAAGCGAGAGGCGTAAGAATGAACAGTTTCAACATGGTATTTCCTGAAATGCGAGAGCTCATGACGAGCACGGCGGCAGCCGCGTCAATTGCCTGTGCAATCAACGATGGAGCCGCAGAGAACGTGCGCCTGCACACTGTGAACCGGGTCAGCCCCGGATGCTGGCAGCGATGCGTTGGCACAGCGATGGTTTTTCAGGAAAAAACGGGAGGCGCCTGCGACGGCGGAATCAGGCAAGGCGTAGGCCGGGGGAAAGCGACCGGCGGCAAAACTTGCGCCAGGTAGGCCAATCGTGCCGGCATCGGCAGGACTGCGGCGTTGTCGGGTAAGCGGCATCCGGCAATCTGCACGATACAAAGCAAACAGTGCCCATCGTGCAGCATGTCCGCATGTTTTTCCGTCGCATGCCCGTCGCTTGCCAGCGCCATGCGCTGAATGCCGGAAGCGCCGCAGACTTCCGCGAAGGCACCCGCATCCGCGGGCGCGCGCACCGCAGCCATGGTGGGCAGCGCAATGTTGAAAAAGACCGCAAGCAATACGGTCCATATCAATGCCACCCGGAAATTTTTACGCAAAAACATGCGCGCATTCTATGCGGTAGTACGCGCCGAAGCAATCCTGACAAGGCGAATGGTTCAGCAACCAGGCACAGGACACTCGCGTTACGCCATCCACAGGAAAAGGAGCGGAGGAGCTGCAGGCAACTGCACTTCTGTGACTTACTTAACGTGGAGCAATTTTTTCACTGCTATTACAAGTTATAGTTCCTGAGAAATATTTTGTGTCGTACCATGACGCGCGTGCCAGATAGCGGCCCGGAACATGCGGCAAATGGAATGACAACACCGACCGGTCGCCAATTGCGCAATTGCGCAATTGCGTCATCAACACCACTATCCAAAAGGAAGCTCAACACAATGAATGCGCTATTAAACCGACTGCGACTGTGGCAAAAATTCGCCATTCTGGGATTATTCGGCGTGGTCCTGGTTGCCGCACCATTCATCTTGTATTTGAACGAATCCGGCAAAGTCATCAGTGCCGCCAAATTGGAAAGGCAGGGGCTGGCTCCGATACGCCTGGTGCTGAAGACGCTGCAACTGGCGCAACAGCACCGCGGCCTGTCGGCGATGGCGCTGGGAGGCAATGCCGCCGCGCAGCCGAAACGGGCTGCCAAGATGGAAGAAACCGATCAAGCTTTTGCCGCGCTCGAAGCCGAACTGCAAAAAAACGTGAAATCCGCAGCAATCTCCAGCGCCTGGCAGCAAGACAAGGATAACTGGAACGCCCTCAAGGGCAAGGTCGGGCAAGGCGCAATTTCAGCGCCGGAAAGCTTCGCCGAGCATACTGCGATGATTGGCCAGCTGTTCCGGGTCAAGGGGTTGCTGATGGAACATTACGGGCTCAGCTTCGACCCCGAAGCGCAGAGTAATTACTTGATCGATGCGGCACTGATGCAAGCGCCGATGCTGGCCGAAATCTTTGGCCAAACCCGGGCCAAAGGCGCCGGTTTGCTGGCTGCGCACAGCATCGCAGTGGAAGACCGGATGAAAATCATCGCGCTGATCGATAAGGCCAACGAGCGCTACCAGAGTCTGAACGATGCGCTCGACAGCGTGACTTCGCGCAATCCGCAACTCAGGGACAAACTGGCCACCCCCGGCCAAGCGGCGATCGCCACCGCCAATCAGGCGATTCAGCTGGTGCAAAACGAGATCATCAAGGCGGAACAACTGCAGTTTTCCTCTGCCGATTATTTCAGTCAGTTCACCGTCGCAATCGACACCCAGTTCAAGTTCAATGAAGTCGCACTGGTGGAGCTGGAAACAATTCTCACGAACCGCGCTGCAAAATTGACCACTACCAGTTACTTGCTCAGCGGCGCTATCGTCTTGTTCAGCCTGCTGGCGGCCTTCATCAATCTCTTGATCACCCGCGGCTTGCTGCGCCAACTCGGCGGCGAACCGGCGTATGCAGCCTCGATTGTCGAAAAAATTTCCGCCGGCGACCTGGCGGTGGAAATCCAACTCCAGGCAGGCGACCAATCCAGCCTGCTGTTTGCGATGCGCAGCATGCGCGATCATCTGGCTACCATCGTCGGCAATGTGCGCAGCGGCACCGATTCGATCGCCACTGCTTCCGGCCAGATCGCCGCCGGCAACATGGACCTGTCGTCGCGCACCGAAGAACAGGCCAGCACGCTCGAAGAAACCGCCGCCTCGATGGAAGAACTGACGTCGACGGTCAAGCAAAATGCCGACAATGCGCGCCAGGCCAATCAGCTGGCGGCGTCCGCTTCGTCGGTGGCGCAAAAAGGCGGCGCGGTGGTCGCGCAAGTGGTCGACACGATGAATGCGATCAATGCGTCGGCCGGCAAGATCGCCGACATCATCGGCGTCATCGACGGCATCGCGTTCCAGACCAATATCCTCGCGTTGAATGCGGCAGTCGAAGCGGCGCGCGCCGGCGAACAGGGCCGCGGTTTTGCGGTAGTCGCCACCGAAGTGCGCAATCTCGCGCAGCGCAGCGCGTCCGCCGCGAAGGAAATCAAGACGCTGATCGGCGACTCGGTCGAAAAAGTTGACCAGGGCGCGAAGCTGGTCGACCAGGCCGGTGCGACGATGGAAGAGATCGTCAGCTCGGTCAAGCGGGTGGCCGACATCATGGGCGAAATCACTGCGGCGAGCCAGGAGCAAAGCAGCGGCATCGAGCAAGTCAACCAGGCGGTGACGCAAATGGATGAAGTCACGCAGCAAAATGCGGCGCTGGTGGAAGAAGCGGCGGCCGCGTCCGAAGCGCTGCAGGAGCAGGCGATTCATCTGGCGCAGGTAGTGAGCGTCTTTAAACTGTCGAACATGCCGGCCGCCGCTGCTGCCGTACGCATCCGGCCAGCCGGCATACCGTCTGCCAAACCGCCGGCTATAGTCAAGACAGGCAAGCCTGCCAGCGCACCCGCCAAACGGCGCGCAATTGCACCGGCTGCCCCGGCATCGGATAGCGACTGGGAAGAGTTCTAAACCCCAGGTCGGCGCTGCCGGCCTATGATGCGGCACGAATAA
>Ga0366806_1094_pt1 | contig 12030 bp, 7 predicted proteins | sample TotcelN113001L14_FD_207023 | JGI IMG/M metagenome (GOLD analysis project Ga0366806, IMG submission 207023) | Enriched cells from coal bed in the Powder River Basin, Montana, United States - Total cells N11 rep3 HSBNCT.N11.300.1.L14 ...
GATCAGGCGAGGCCGCCGTCAGCTGGGCCAGCGGGCACCAGGTGAAGGAAGTACTCCACGTTGCCCGACTCACCGGCCAGGCCGCTCTCGGCCTGCCAGGCGACCCGGCGCCCCAGAGCAGCAGCGGCCGATGCCACCTCGGCGACCGCACTCGTTCGCCGGGCGGCGTCGCGCACGACGCCGCGGCTGTCGAGGCCCTTGCGGCCCACTTCGAACTGCGGCTTCACCAGCAGGAGCGCCGAGCCGGTCTCCGAGAGCACCCCGAACAGGGGCTCCAGCAGCATCCGCAGGGAGATGAAGGAGACATCGCCGACGACGAGGTCGACCGGTTCGCCGTCGGTGTCATCCAGAGTGAGATTGCGCAGGTTGAGCCCCTCGCGCACCACCACCCTCGGGTCCGCCCGCAGTTCCGGCACGAGCTGGCCGTGCCCGACATCCACCGCGTAGACGACTTCGGCACCGGCCTCCAGCAGCACCTGGGTGAAGCCCCCGGTCGACGCTCCCGCGTCCAGCACCCGCGGCGGCACGGCGACGCCTGCGCCGGCGAGGGCGCCGGCCAGCTTGTGGGCGGCGCGTGAGACGTAGTGGTCACCGCGGAACACGTCGATGAGGTCGTCGGGTGCTGTCGGGCTTGACCCCTTGGTGGCCACCTGGCCGTTGACCTGCACACGCCCGTCCCTGATCGCGTCGATGGCCTGGCCTCGCGACCTGGCCAGTCCACGCTCGACCAGTTCGCGGTCGAGGCGGGCAGTCACTGCTGTGGCGTCCGCAGCGCCCGCTGCAACGCCTCCACGGCAGTGGACAGCTGCTGGTGGTGCTCGGCCACGGGCCCCTCGAGGTTCACCTGGGCGAGCGCCTCGTCGATCTGGGGAACACCGGTGGTTGGCGGTAATGCGGGCTCGGTCACAGGCCTCAGTCTAGGACTCGCCCAGCCCGCGGGCCGCAAGGGCTGCTCCCGTCGCCTGCGCCTGCCCGACGGCGCGCACCACCACGGGGGTCACCAGCAGGAACAGGTTGCGCTCGCGTCCGCGTGCACGGGCGGCCTGGCGGACCTGGTCGAAAGAGTCCAGCAGCAGCGGGACGGAGCGGATCATGATCGCCACGGCCAGGCCGACCAGGTCGGCCTTCACCCCGAACCGCTCCAGCGGTCGCAGGGCACCGACGAGGGCATCGATCAGCACGGGCCCCGGCGTGGCGAGGGTGAGGATCCTGCTGGAGTAGACGGCAGTGACGAGGTTGGCGCCGACGACGAGGGCCAGGTCGGGGCTGCCGACCAGCACCTGGTAGCCGGCGAGCACGGCCACCAGCAGCCACAGTCCCAGCGGCAGGGTCCAGGCGTGCTTCAGTCCCGTCCGACAGCTGGCCAACAGAGCCATGCTGGAACCGAGGGCAAGGAGGCTGACGATCGGGTGGGCGAGCAGCAGCGGGGGGACCGTGAGAAGGAGCAGCAGGAGGTACTTGTGGCCGACCGGGAGCCGGTGCAGTGGGCTGGAGCCCGGCACGTAGAGGCTGAAGAGGTTCACGGCCGGACGAGTCTCAGGTAGGCGCTGATGGCCTCGGTCGGCTGACCGTCGGCAACCACCTGTCCATTCTCGATCACCAACACGCGGTCCGCCTCCGCTGCCAGATCGAGGTCGTGGGTGGCGAGGATCACCTGCTGGTCGAGCGCGGCGATGGCAGCGCGGACGCGGTCGCGGTTGCGCAGGTCGAGAAGGGTGGTCGGCTCGTCGGCCACGATGATGCCGGGCCCTGCGGCAAGGACGGACGTGAGCGCCACCAGCTGGCGCTCGCCACCGGACAGGTCGTACACGCTCTGGTCAGCCACGCCGGCGAGGCCCCGTTCCTCGAGCAACCGGAGTGCCTCTGCGCGACGCGCCTCCCGATCGCGGATCCGCGGACGCAGGGAGAGTTCGATGTCGTCGGCAGGCGTCGCGAGGACCAGCTGGGCCATCGGGTCGGTGAAGACGAACCCCACCTTGCGCCGGACCTCGCGGCCCTGACGCCGGGTGTCGAGGCCGTCGACCAGCACGTCGCCGGAGGACGGCAGCACGAGGCCGTTCAGCAGCCGCAGCAGGGTCGACTTCCCGGAGCCGTTAGCCCCGATGACCGCGACGCGGCGCTCGCCCAGCTCGACCGTGGTCGGCTGCAGCAGCACCCGCCGGCGCACCTGGCCAGAGGCAGGAACGCTGACGGTGACGGATGCGCCGCGGAGCTGGATCAAATCAGGCGACAGCCGGTTGCCGGCGAACGAGCAGGGCCGGGAACGCCTTGTGCACAGCGACGGCGATGGCCGCCGCGACGAACATTTTCGCCAGGTCGCCGATCCAGAAGGTGAGGTCGAAGACGAAGGCGGCGACGAAGGTCATGTGCGCAACCAGCATCAGGCCGACGATCCCGGCCGCGTGGATCAGTAGGGAGGCACCAACCCCGGCCAGGAAGAAGCCCAGGTACTGCTTGGCGCCACGCCAGGCCGAGAAGCGGCTGGCGAGGTACCCGGCGAGCGCTGCACCGAACGGGAAGGCCAGCAGGTAACCGACCGACGGCTTGGCCAGCACGCCCAGACCGGCGGCGCCGCCGGCGAACACCGGAATGCCGGCGAACCCGATCGCAAGGTAGAGCAGCGTGGCGAGGAAGCCGCGGCGGGCTCCCAGGACGAGGCCGGCGAGCACGACGGCAAGGGTCTGGAGCGTGATCGGCACCACGCCGATCGGGATCGAGGGCGTGAGCGAGAACGCGGCGATCAGTGCGGCGAAGACCGCGATCAGGGCGAGGTCTGTCGCCGGTGTGGTCTTGGCGGTGTCGGACACGCTGGCTCCTTGGTTCGGTGGCTCGGGAAGGATACCGGGCCCGGGACGGCCTCAGCCGACGTGTTCGAGGCTGGCCAGTGCTGCGCTGCAGTCCAGGGCAGGGTCGTCCCACGCCAGCTGCGAGATGGCCCACAACGCGTCGAGCTGGGCGTCGAGGGTTTCGGGAACCGATTCCAGCCGCACCGTGCCACCGTGGGCGCGGGCCACCTGTTCCCGGCAGCGGGCGAGGGCCGGTTCCACCTGGAGGGTGCGTTGCGGCTCCAGCAGGGCGCGGACATCGGCCCCGATGTGCGTGGGTCGTTCGCCGGGACCGGCAGCGACCAGGTCGGCCTTGCCGTGAGCCCCGGTGAACACGAGAAGGGAGTCCATGCCGGCGTTCACCGCACCGACGATGTCGGTGTCGATGCGGTCGCCCACGAAGATCGGGCGCCGGGCACCGGTGCGCCGCACCGCTTCGGCGAGCATGGGACGGAACGGCTTGCCGAAGATCGTCGGCTGGCCGCCAACGGTGCCTGCCACCACCGCGATCGCCCCGCCCGCGCCCGGCACGAGGCCACGTTCTGTGGGACGGGAGGCGTCATTGTTCGTCGCGTACCATCGTGCGCCCGCCTGGATGGCGAGGGCCGCCTCGTCGAGGCGGGGCCAGGTCATCTCGGGGTCGTAGCCCTGCAGCACCGCGTCCGGCTGGTCGGCCGCCGCCTGGACGCTGACCAGCCCTGCCTGCTCCACGAGCTCGGCAAGGCTCGCGCTGCCACTCACCAGTACCTTCGCGCCCTGGGGGAGCTCCCCAGCGATGTGGGTCACCGCCACTTGTGCGCTGGTGAGCACGGTGTGGTCGTCGGCTTCGAAGCCCAGGCTGTTCAGCTGGTCGATGACCACCTGCGCGGACCGGGCGGCGTTGTTGGTGACGAACATCACCTTCTTGCCCAGCTCACGCAGCCCGCTCAGCGCGCCCGTTCCCCCCGCGACCGCGAGCGGCCCGAGGTAGATGACACCGTCCAGGTCGAAGAAGGCAGCGTCATAGGCGTCGATCAGGCGACTCACTTCGATTCGGGGTCCTTGACCTCGTCCGTGCTGCTGGAATCCGTCTGGTCGGGGTCGGCCTCATCGGGGTCAACCGCGTCGAGGTCGGTCTCGTCGAGGGCGACGGCATCGTTCAGGTCGACGAATTCGGCCTCCACGACTGCCTCGGGCTCGAAGGCCAGGTCCTCGTTGCCCTCGTCGTCGTGGCTCTCCGCCTCGTCGTCGTCCCCCACACCTTCGTCGATGAACTCCTCATCCTCGTCGTACTCGATGACGATGCCGCGCAGCGCCGCCACCCGGTCGGCGGCGTCGGTGGTCTCCTCCGGATCCAGGCGGACGACCGCGTCGAACCAGCGCTCAGCCTCGTCGCCGCGACCCGTGCGCTCCAGGAGGTCGGCGTAGCCGTACCGGAGTCGTGCACGTGCAAGCTTGGTGCCGCGGGTGCCGAGCTCCTCGATCTCGCTCTTGAGAAGACGAAGTGCCTCCTCCACCTGACCGGTCTGCGCCCTGATGCCCGCTTCGACGAGCCGGAGCTCGATGCGCGTGACGACCTCGGGGTTCTTGGCCAGGCCTTCCTTCACCAGCCGTAACGCTCCCTGGAAGCGGCCGAGTGCGCGCTCACAGTCGGCCATGGCCGCCAGGTAGTCGTCACGACCGGTCATCCTGCGCAGCGCGCGGAACTCGTTGAGGGCAGTGCCGAAGTTTCCGGCGGCGTAGGCCGTTTCGCCGGCCGCCTCCCGCGTGATCGGCAAACGGGCGGCCCGCCGGCGGGCGGCCTCGGCGTGTGCGTAGGCGAGCTCGGGATCGGTGTCGATGAGCTGGCCCGCCATCAGGAGGTGCGCACCCACGATCTCTGCATGCTCGGAGGTGAGGCCACGAAGCTCGGCGCGGACACCGCGGGGCAACTGTCGCAGGTCCAGCCCCTTGGGTGTGGCCGGCTCGTTTGCCTTCGCCGCGAGACCCGGGCGGGGCGCCTCACGAGGAGGCCGCGCGTCGGAGTAGCGCGACGAGCGTCCTGCAGAATCCTGACGGGCGTTGACACCCTTGTAGCCCGCGCTCGAGGAACGCTTCGGGCCACCCGCAGAATCGGGTCGTCCCCCGGCTCGTGCCGCCGGACGATCCGAACGATATCCACCGGTGCTGGGCCGTGCGTCGCCGCGGCCCGGCCGGGAATCACCTTCCGGCTTGGAGTACCGGCTGGGGCGCGAGTCACCGGCAGGCTTGTCATGGCGGCCAGGACGCGAATCACCAGCAGCCTTGTCATGCCGCGGACGTGAATCGCCCTCAGGCTTGGAGTACCGGCTGGGACGTGAGTCACCCTCAGTCTTGGAGTACCGGCTGGGACGCGAATCACCAGCGGGCTTGTCATAACGGGCGGGACGCGAGTCGCCGGCCGGCTTGTCATAACGACCAGGACGCGAATCTCCTGTACGCGGGCTGTCGCCACGGGGTGGGCGGCGGTCGCCCCCTGATCCGGCGGACGACTTCCCGGGACGTCCTTCTGCAGGACGGAAGCTCCGGCGATCGCCGGCGGTTGAATCGCCCCGTTCCGACCACGAGCTGCTTGCGGAGGAACGGCCGCTGCCGCTGCGCCCAGAGGCGGTGCTGCCTCGTCCAGCGCCGGAGTTGCCCGTCCTGGGCTTTCCGGGGTTGGAGCGGTCGCCGCTCTGCTTGCGCGGACCCTTGGAGCCCGATCGATCTGGGGTGGGCTTGTTCACCGCACCATCCTGCCCTTCTGCGCTGCTGGAGCGCAAAGTGTTTGTGTGTGGATGCCACAACACCCCGTGGGGCCGAGGCTCCACGGGGTGTTTTGTTTGTCCGGCGATGTCCTACTCTCCCACAGGTTCCCACCTGCAGTACCATCGGCGCTGAAAGGCTTAGCTTCCGGGTTCGGAATGGAGCCGGGCGTTTCCCTTTCGCCATGATCACCGTAACTCTATGGAGTTGTGGACGGGCCTCACTCGATGTGTTGGGGAGGCTCCCGACCGTTGCTCGAGAACCGCACAGTGGACGCGTAACATCTTTGTAGGAGAACAAGCCCTCGGCCTATTAGTATCGGTCAGCTCCATGCATTGCTGCACTTCCACATCCGACCTATCAACCCGGTGGTCTTCCGGGGGCCTTACCAGATTATTCTGTGGGAACCCTCATCTTGAGACGTGCTTCCCGCTTAGATGCTTTCAGCGGTTATCACTTCCAAACGTAGCCAACCAGCCGTGCTCTTGGCAGAACAACTGGCACACCAGAGGTTTGTCCGTCCCGGTCCTCTCGTACTAAGGACAGCCTCTCTCAAGATTCCTACGCGCGCAGCGGATAGGGACCGAACTGTCTCACGACGTTCTAAACCCAGCTCGCGTGCCGCTTTAATGGGCGAACAGCCCAACCCTTGGGACCGACTCCAGCCCCAGGATGCGACGAGCCGACATCGAGGTGCCAAACCATGCCGTCGCTATGGACGCTCGGGCAAGATCAGCCTGTTATCCCCGGGGTACCTTTTATCCGTTGAGTGACGGCGCTTCCACATGCCACCGTCAGATCACTAGTCCCGACTTTCGTCCCTGTTCGAGGTGTCCCTCTCACAGTCAAGCTCCCTTGTGCACTTACACTCAAAACCTGATTGCCAACCAGGCTGAGGGAACCTTTGGGCGCCTCCGTTACATTTTGGGAGGCGACCGCCCCAGTCAAACTACCCATCAGGCACTGTCCCTGATCCAGATAATGGACCTAGGTTAGATATCCAGAACAGCCAGAGTGGTATTTCAACGTTGACTCCACACGAACTGGCGTCCATGCTTCACAGTCTCCCACCTATCCTACACAAGCTGTACCGAACACCAATACCAAACTATAGTAAAGGTCCCGGGGTCTTTCCGTCCTGCTGCGCGTAATGAGCATCTTTACTCATAGTGCAATTTCGCCGAGTTCATGGTGGAGACAGCGCCCAAATCGTTACTCCATTCGTGCAGGTCGGAACTTACCCGACAAGGAATTTCGCTACCTTAGGATGGTTATAGTTACCACCGCCGTTTACTGGGGCTTAAGTTCGGTGCTTCGCTTGCGCTGACACTTCCCCTTAACCTTCCAGCACCGGGCAGGAGTCAGTCCGTATACATCGTCTTTCAACTTGGCACGGACCTGTGTTTTTAGTAAACAGTCGCTTGGGCCTGGTCTCTGCGACCCTCAATGCTTCGGGCAGCGTGTGCCCTCACATGTCAGGTCCCCCTTATCCCGAAGTTACGGGGGTATTTTGCCGAGTTCCTTCACCATGATTCTCTCGATCGCCTTGGTATTCTCTACCTATCCACCTGTGTCGGTTTAGGGTACGGGCCGCTGATAACTCGCTCACGAAGATTTTCTAGGCAGCATAGGATCACCCACTTCAGAAGTCGAAGACTTCCTCGCCGTCATGTCTCAGGATATGTGGGGTGCGGATTTGCCTACACCCCTCCCTACGCACTTAGCCCGGGACTACCATCGCCCGGGATGGGCTACCTTCCTGCGTCCCTCCGCAGCTTGCCTAATACGAAATCGGGTCACAGACTCAAGGCCACTTGGACCGAAGTCCGCCGCAGCCTCTTGCGTGTTTAGCATCATTCGATTCAGCACGGTCGTTATTTCGCGGGTACGGGAATATCAACCCGTTGTCCATCGACTACGCCTGTCGGCCTCGCCTTAGGTCCCGACTTACCCAGGGCAGATTAGCTTGACCCTGGAACCCTTGGATATTCGGCGGACGGGTTTCTCACCCGTCATTCGCTACTCATGCCTGCATTCTCACTCGTGTGCTCTCCACGGCTGGGTTACCCCGCCGCTTCACAGCGCACACGACGCTCCCCTACCGATCCGCGCACCTGGACCACGAAGGCCTGGTTACAACGCGAATCCCACAGCTTCGGCGGATTGCTTGAGCCCCGCTAAATTGTCGGCGCAAAATCACTTGACCAGTGAGCTATTACGCACTCTTTCAAGGGTGGCTGCTTCCAAGCCAACCTCCTGGTTGTCTATGCAACTTCACATCCTTTTCCACTTAGCAATCTCTTAGGGGCCTTAGCTGGTGGTCTGGGCTGTTTCCCTCTCGACTATGAAGCTTATCCCCCACAGTCTCACTGCCGCGCTCTCACTTACCGGCATTCGGAGTTTGGCTGAATTCGGTAAGCTTGTAGGCCCCCTAGTCCATCCAGTGCTCTACCTCCGGCAAGAAACACGCGACGCTGCACCTATATGCATTTCGGGGAGAACCAGCTATCACGTAGTTTGATTGGCCTTTCACCCCTATCCACAGCTCATCCCCTCGGTTTTCAACCCAAGTGGGTTCGGTCCTCCACGACGTCTTACCGTCGCTTCAACCTGGCCATGGATAGATCACTACGCTTCGGGTCTAGAGCATGCGACTAAAACGCCCTATTCGGACTTGCTTTCGCTACGGCTTCCCCACACGGGTTAACCTCGCCACATACCACTAACTCGCAGGCTCATTCTTCAAAAGGCACGCCGTCACCCTTGCAGGCTCCGACGGATTGTAGGCAATCGGTTTCAGGTACTATTTCACTCCCCTCCCGGGGTACTTTTCACCTTTCCCTCACGGTACTTGTCCGCTATCGGTCATCAAGGAGTATTTAGGCTTAACGGGTGGTCCCGCCAGATTCATGCGGAATTTCAGGGGTTCCGCATTACTTGGGGTGACGCTCGAGAGAGATCAACTTACATCTACGGGGGTGTTACCCTCTTTGCCGGAACTTCCCAGAGTCCTTCGACTTCATTGATCTTTTTTGACTCTCTGACCGGTTGACAGCACGGTCCGAACGGCCCCACAACACCCAGCATGCAACGCCTGTCAGCTATCACACATGCAAGGTTTGGCCTCTTCCGCGTTCGCTCGCCACTACTTACGGAATCACGGTTGTTTTCTTTTCCTGTGGGTACTGAGATGTTTCACTTCCCCACGTTCCCTCCAACTACCCTATATATTCAGGTAGAGGTCGCCGGACATTACTCCGGTTTCTTTCGAGGTTTCCCTATTCGGAGATCCCCGGATCGAAGCTCGTTTACCAGCTCCCCGGGGCTTATCGCAGGTTACAACGTCCTTCATCGGCTCTTGATGCCTAGGCATCCACCGATTGCCCTTAGTAGCTTGTTATTTCACTACAAAGATGCTCGCGTCCACTGTGCAGTTCTCAAGAAACGGGCGGGCCCAGGTCATACCCCACATGATGCGAGGCTGTGGTCTGGTCCGCGAGAAGGCGTTGCCGAAACAACCGACCCCTCAGGACCCAACAGTGTGCTCCAGGCCACCACACCCTGAACTCGAGGTTCCACTCCGCCGGCGAACCGGTGGTTGTACTAACGAGCCAGAAGGCAACAGCCAACTAGTCAATGTTCCACTTCGGTGCCTGCCCCGGTCATCGACGAACGCGATGAAACCAGGAGCTGGACAGGCTGATTAGGCCTGCCAATGGGCTCCTTAGAAAGGAGGTGATCCAGCCGCACCTTCCGGTACGGCTACCTTGTTACGACTTAGTCCTAATTACCGGTCCCACCTTCGACGGCTCCCTCCTACAAGAGGTTAGGCCACCGGCTTCGGGTGTTACCGACTTTCATGACTTGACGGGCGGTGTGTACAAGGCCCGGGAACGTATTCACCGCAGCGTTGCTGATCTGCGATTACTAGCGACTCCGACTTCATGGGGTCGAGTTGCAGACCCCAATCCGAACTGAGACTGGCTTTCTGGGATTCGCTCCACCTTGCGGTATCGCAGCCCTTTGTACCAGCCATTGTAGCATGCGTGAAGCCCTGGACATAAGGGGCATGATGACTTGACGTCATCCCCACCTTCCTCCGAGTTGACCCCGGCAGTCTTCTATGAGTTCCCGGCATAACCCGCTGGCAACATAGAACGAGGGTTGCGCTCGTTGCGGGACTTAACCCAACATCTCACGACACGAGCTGACGACAGCCATGCACCACCTGTAAACCGGCCTTGCGGGGCACCCATCTCTGGATGTTTCCGGCATATGTCAAACCCAGGTAAGGTTCTTCGCGTTGCATCGAATTAATCCGCATGCTCCGCCGCTTGTGCGGGCCCCCGTCAATTCCTTTGAGTTTTAGCCTTGCGGCCGTACTCCCCAGGCGGGGCACTTAATGCGTTAGCTTCGGCACGGATTCCGTGGAATGGAACCCACACCTAGTGCCCACCGTTTACGGCGTGGACTACCAGGGTATCTAAGCCTGTTTGCTCCCCACGCTTTCGCTTCTCAGCGTCAGGAAATGTCCAGAGAACCGCCTTCGCCACTGGTGTTCCTCCTGATATCTGCGCATTCCACCGCTCCACCAGGAATTCCGTTCTCCCCTACATCCCTCAAGTCTGCCCGTATCGAAAGCAGGCTCAGGGTTAAGCCCTGAGTTTTCACTTCCGACGCAACAAACCGCCTACAAGCTCTTTACGCCCAATAATTCCGGACAACGCTCGCACCCTACGTATCACCGCGGCTGCTGGCACGTAGTTAGCCGGTGCTTCTTCTGCAGGTACCGTCAAGGTAACCCTTCGTCCCTGCTGAAAGCGGTTTACAACCCGAAGGCCGTCATCCCGCACGCGGCGTTGCTGCGTCAGGCTTTCGCCCATTGCGCAATATTCCCCACTGCTGCCTCCCGTAGGAGTCTGGGCCGTATCTCAGTCCCAGTGTGGCCGGTCGCCCTCTCAGGCCGGCTACCCGTCGACGCCTTGGTGAGCCATTACCTCACCAACAAGCTGATAGGCCGCGAGCCCATCCCTGACCGTCGGAGCTTTCCACCCCCACACATGCGTGCAGAGGTCATATCCGGTATTAGCAGCTGTTTCCAACTGTTATCCCAGAGTCAAGGGTAGGTTGCTCACGTGTTACTCACCCGTTCGCCACTGATCCAGGAAGCAAGCTCCCCTTCACCGTTCGACTTGCATGTGTTAAGCACGCCGCCAGCGTTCGTCCTGAGCCAGGATCAAACTCTCCGTTGAAAAATATCAGCCAGGCTTCAAGGCCCGTATAGCTGTCAACATTGCGTTCGACACTGACAGGACCCATTGCTGGGTCTATCAATAATCAAAGGAATCCGAACCAAGCTCGTGATCTGCGAAAAGCTTCACACTCCCCCGGCACGGGGTAATTTGCACTCCAAAGAGTGCCTTGTGCATTGACTTTTAAAGCACACTGTTGAGTTCTCAAGATTCGGGTGCGCACCTCACACCGGCCTTCCGACCGCCGCTTGGGGCAACTCGTACTACTTTACTTGGGGCGTTTCCCGGTGTCAAACCGGGTTTCGCTCCGGTCCCCCACCCGCGACGCGGCCCGGACCTGATCGGCTCGTGTCTTGAGCGCGCATCGCATCCGTACGAAATCACTGGTGGTTTGGCGCCCGGTTCGTCCGTCCCGGACCTTGGTCCGTTCCGTCCGTCTCACCGGCGGCGCTTGATGAAGATTACGCAGTCGGGGCAGGAAGATCAAATCGGTCCGGACGCCCGCGCGTGTCGTCAGTTCTCGACCGCCAGAGCCCCCACCGTCTTGCGTCCGCGGCGCACAACCACGTACTTCCCGTGCAGCAGATCCGAGCGCTGCAGACGCGCCTCAGGATCACTCACCTTGGCGTTGTTGAGGTACGCACCGCCCTCCTCGATGGCACGACGGGCCGCCGATTTCGACGCGACGACGCCCGCTGCCGCCAGGAGGTCCACGACGGTGGGGAGTTCCTCCCCCACCCGCAGTGGGGGGACGCCCAGCTCCGCGACAACGGCCCGCACGGTCGACTCCGGCAGCGCGGCCAGGTCATCCCTGCCGAAGAGGGCTGCGGCGGCGGCGGCGGCCGCCCTGCGCTCGGCCGGCGAGTGCACCAGGTCGGTGACATCGTCGGCCAGCGCCCGCTGCGCGGTACGGAGGTGCGGGGAATCGGTGGTCTGGCGTTCCAGGTCGGCGATCTCCTCCGCGCTTCGGCGGGTGAAGATCTTGAGGTACTCCACGACCTTGGTGTCCTCGGCGTTGAGGAAGAACTGGTGCAAGGCGTACGGGCTGGTCATGTTGGGGTCAAGCCACACGGTGCCGGACTCCGTCTTGCCGAACTTGGTTCCGTCGGCCTTCGTGAGAAGGGGCGTGGCGAGGGCGTGCACGCGTGCCCCCTCCGCCCGCCGGATCAGCTCCACCCCGGCGGTGATGTTCCCCCACTGGTCCGATCCGC
>Ga0366806_1099_pt1 | contig 11746 bp, 11 predicted proteins | sample TotcelN113001L14_FD_207023 | JGI IMG/M metagenome (GOLD analysis project Ga0366806, IMG submission 207023) | Enriched cells from coal bed in the Powder River Basin, Montana, United States - Total cells N11 rep3 HSBNCT.N11.300.1.L14 ...
ATATACCAAATGAAGTAATGGTTTATATCGCCAGCCGGATTGATAATAACATTCGGGAACTCGAAGGAGCTCTTATCCGGGTAATTGCCTATGCATCTCTTACCAGTCAGTCCGTAAATATGGATCTTACAACAGAAGCTCTTAAAGATATTTTTCCTAACAGCCGCCCTAAGCAGATTACCAGCGATGTTATCCAAGAAGTTGTTTCTTCTTATTTTAAAATTAAGAGGGACGAGCTATTAGCAAAGAAACGTACGCGTAATGTCGCATATCCACGACAAATTGCGATGTACCTGGTCCGTGAACTAACAGAAGCATCACTGCCCCGCATTGGGGAGCTTTTCGGCGGACGGGATCACACAACAGTCATTCATGCACATGAGAAAATTACCCGCGAACGCAATGAGGACGCTAAATTAAATCCGATTTTACAGGAATTAATCAAAAGAATCGAGAATGCCTGTTGATAAGGCTATGTACATCCTGTATATAGTTCTGTTGATTAAAATATGCCTGTGGATGATGTGGATTAACTGTAGAAAACTCATTTTTTTATCGACATGTTATACACACGCATAGTCCTTGTTTCGACAAGACATTAACTGCGTTATACACATATCGACAGGCCCTATGACTATTACGGCTAAATTTACTATCTTATGCTTAAATACGTAATAATATGTCACGGAGGTAGAAAATAATGAAATTTTCCTGCGCTAAGGACAAGCTTAACTATGCCGTTCAAGCCGTGCAAAAGGCGGTCGCCACCAAAACACCGCTTCCCATATTAACAGGTATCTATATTTCTGCTAAAGACGGAAAAGTGGAGCTGCAAGCGACTGATTATGAAATTGGCATCAGCTGCACCATTGAAGCTTCTGTCGAAGAACCTGGAAACACCGTACTATCTGGTAAATATTTCCAAGAAATGGTCAGAAAGCTGCCTGGCGATACTGTTCTCATAGAATCAAGCAAAGAAGACAGAACCATCAAGATTAACTCAAACTTTGCCCAGTTCAATTTACTTAGTCTGCCGGCTGATGAATTTCCTGTTCTAAAACGTCCTACAGGTGATCACCTGTTTACGATCCAGGACGAAGTATTAAAAGAAATCATCAAGAAAACAGTCTTTGCCTGCTCTACCGATGAGGCCCGCCCTATTTTTACCGGCGGTTTATTAGAGGCAGATACGAATGGCATTCGCATGGTAGCTACTAATACCCACCGTTTGGCTCTCAAAAGGGCAACCGGTGAAAATTCGGTTGCTAATGCCACTAAAATGATCATCCCTGCCAAGATTCTTAATGAACTGGCCAGAGTTTTAAATTATGAAGAACCAATGGATGTCACGATCTATTGGCTTAAAAATCAAGTCATGTTTGTTTTTGATGATATTTATATCATTTCCCGCTTGATTGAAGGTCAATTCCCCGACTATAACAAAGTCATTCCCCCCAACTTTAATACCAATGTAAAAGTAAATTCGTCTGATTTTCTCGATGCTGTGGAGCGTGTATCACTATTAGCCAGAGACGGCGAGTACAATATTATTAAATTTGCTTTTGCCAATAACATGGTTACCATTACATCCAATAACCCAGATATCGGCAAAGCCTACGAAACTGTAGCTGCCGAAATAACAGGCAATGAACTCGAAATTGCTTTCAATGCTAAGTATGTAACTGATATACTGAAGAATATTGATAGTAACGAAATGACGTTTTCATTGAATACTCCGCTCAGCCCGGCCTGCATAAAACCGTTGGATGATGAAAACTATACGTATATCATCACACCGGTAAGGACTAATTAGGAGCTGACAATATGGAAGAAATCGAAATCAATTCGCCGACCATCAATCTTGACCAGCTTTTAAAATGGGCAGGCATTGTAGAAACAGGCGGGCAGGTAAAGCTCATGATCGAAGATAATATGATTAAAATAAACGGTATCAGTATTTTTGAACGGCGCAAAAAAGTAAAGCCTGGCGATGTGCTCGAAATAGAGGGAGTAGGGACATGGACTGTGACCGGCGCCCAGTGATTTTATGCGCGTAGATAAGCTGGTATTAAGGAACTATAGAAACTACGCTGAATTAAAAACAGAATTTAATAAAAATATCAACATATTCACCGGCGCTAATGCCCAAGGCAAGACCAATATCCTTGAAGCCATTTATCTGGTTGCCATGGGACGGTCTCACCGTACCTTTGAGGATAACGAACTGATCAAGTGGCAGCAGCAGGCTGGTATTGTTGATATTTCTTTTAAACGCCAGGACATGGAAAATGTTCTGACGTTTAAATTTATAAAAGACCAAAATAAGGAAATACTATTAAACGGCAATACGATTAAGAGTAAAGATTTAATCGGTCTTTTAAATGTGGTTCTATTTTCGCCGGAAGATTTGGCGCTTGTGAAAGGTGCACCACTACTTCGCAGGCGTTTTTTGGATATTGAAATTTCACAGGCCAATCCGCCTTACTATCGCCAATTGCTGCAGTATAACCGCATCATCTCGCAGCGTAACAATCTGCTTAAAAAAATAAGAGAAAGAAAAGCAGATGCCAGTCTTCTTGAGGCTTGGGATGAGCAAATGGTTAAATCGGCCGTAGTATTAGTCAATAAGCGTCTGGAAGCCGTTAAAAAATTCAATATGCTGGCCAATCTGATGCATCGCAAACTAACAGGAAATAAAGAAAACCTGGCAGTTTACTATGAAATGAGCGGGGCGCAAGAGCAGAATCCTGCCGATTTAGCCGCTTTTTATAAAAAGTATTTACAAGAAAATCAGCAGGCAGATATTTTTAGAGGCAGTACCGGCGTAGGTCCTCACCGGGATGATCTCCTGCTTTATGTAAATGGAGAAAATCTTAAAACCTACGGATCTCAGGGACAACAGCGAACCGGCGTGTTATCTCTGAAGCTGGCTGAGCTTGAATTTATTAAATCAGAAACCGGGGAATATCCGGTTCTTTTACTGGATGATGTTATGAGTGAACTGGATGGATCGCGCCGGGAACATCTTATGGCTTTTATTCGCGATAAAATACAGACATTTATAACTGCCACCGATATCACATCCTTTCCGGAAATGAGTTTTGCTAAATTTTATCGTGTAACCGAAGGTCGGATTATGGAGTGATAGATGTATGAAAAGGGCTGGCGATGTTCTGCCGATTACTCTTAGTTATCTTGGAATTAAGAAAAAATATGAAGAGCAGTCGGTCACCTTGCACTGGCGTGAAATTGCCGGAGACGAAATATATGCCCACTCCCGGGCTGTATCTTTAAACCGGGGAACCTTATTGATTGCAGTTGATAATTCAGTCTGGTGCCACCATTTATCCATCAGCAAAGATGACATCATACATAAGCTTAATTCCTACATCGGGGAAAAACTGATTACAGATATCCGCTTTAAAGCAGGAAATTTGAAAGATTACCAGAATTACGAAAATGATATAGAAGAATTAGAATTGCAGCAAAAGGTTCGGCTTGTTAAATTATCTCTACAGGAAAGGGAAGAAGCTGAACAAAAAACGCAAGGTTTAAAGAACCAAGCCCTTAAACAAAAAATCACTAAAATTATAAAAAAAGATATAGCCTTACGCAAAGTAAGACTAGCTGAACAATGGAGAAAATGCCAGAAGTGCAGCGTGCTATGCCCACCGGAAGATTTGTTATGCCCGGCGTGCAGTTTGCAAGCCAAAAAAGAAAGAGTTAATCAAATAAGAAAAATCATGCTTGAAGTTCCTTGGCTCACTTATGCCGAAATGCAAAATCTTGTTGAGTGCAGCAAAGGAGAATATATCGGATGTAAGCAGGATCTTCAGGAATCCTTTGCTTCAGAAGTCAGGAAAAACCCGGAAGCCAATATGCAGCTTATGTCGTATATTATGCTCAAACAGGGATTAAAACCCGATCAAATAACAGATGATATTGTAGAATACTCACTACACTCGCTCAGGAGGAAAAAGTATGTTTTTACACCTGGGAGCTAACACGGTGATTCCGCTTAAGAACGTCATTTCTATTTCTGATATTAAATCAGTCAAAGCTGGAATTGATAATGAATTTCTTAAAACAGTAAGAAAGGCCAATAAAGTAATAGACGTTTCAGAGGGTAATCCTAAAAGCTTTGTTGTCACTGACGACATCACCTATTTTTCTGCCATATCGTCAATGACTCTCAAGAAACGTGCCGGGTCAGTTCCGGAGAGTGACGACGAATAAACGAGAAGGCTTGGACGCCTGCTTTTAAAAGGGTGAAGCCAAGTCTTATTTTCTGTTTTTGTTTTTAATTTTGGTGGGAGGTTCTTATGAGTACAAACGATACATCAGTAAATGGAAGTTATGGCGCCGAACAAATTCAAATACTAGAAGGGTTAGAGGCTGTTCGCAGACGCCCGGGAATGTATATTGGCAGCACATCTTCACGCGGACTTCACCATTTGGTTTATGAGGTTATTGATAACAGTATCGATGAGGCTCTAGCCGGTTACTGCTCACAAATAAGTGTTACGATTGAGCCTGACAACAGTATTACTGTCATTGATAATGGACGCGGCATTCCGGTTGATAATATGCAGGAAGTCGGCAAGTCGGCGCTGGAAGTCGTTATGACCATTCTTCATGCCGGCGGCAAGTTCGGCGGTGAAGGATATAAGGTATCAGGCGGTCTGCATGGTGTAGGTGTTTCGGTTGTTAATGCGCTCAGTGAATGGCTGGACGTAGAAGTTAAACGTAACGGAAAAATTTATAAAATGCGGTTTGAACGCGGTAATACGGTACAAGGTATAACCGAAATTGGCGATACCGACGAGACAGGCACCAAAATTACTTTTAAACCGGATAATGAGATTTTTGAAGAAACTGTCTATGATTATGATGTTCTCAAACATCGTATCCGCGAATTGGCTTTTTTAAACAAAGGTGTTTATATTGCTCTTGAGGACAAGCGTACAGAGGTAAAAGAAGATTTTCATTACGAAGGCGGCATTGTATCTTTTGTTCAGCATCTGAACAAAAATAAGGATGTACTGTTTCCAACCCCTATTTACCTGGAAAAATCAAAAGAAGACACCTGGGTAGAAATAGCTGTTCAGTATAACGACAGCTATGTTGAGAATATCTACTCGTTTGTTAATAATATCAATACCATTGAAGGCGGTACTCATCTGAGCGGATTCAAAATCGCCCTTACCCGCTCGATCAATGATTACGCCCGCAAATTCAATATGCTCAAGGAAAATGATGAGAACCTCAGCGGTGATGATGTGCGTGAAGGATTAACCGCCATTATCAGTCTTAAGATTCGTGAACCGCAGTTTGAGGGTCAAACAAAAACAAAATTGGGCAACAGTGAAGTGCGCGGGATTGTTGATGTCATCCTTTCGGAAGGTCTCAATGAATTCTTTGAGGAAAATCCGGCTGTTACCAAGAAAATTATTGATAAGTCTATCATGGCTGCCCGGGCCAGAGAAGCTGCCCGCAAAGCCAAAGAATTAACCAGACGGAAAAATGCGCTCGAATTTACCGGTCTGCCTGGTAAACTGGCAGACTGCTCGATCCGGGATTCGGATCAGGCTGAAATTTATCTGGTCGAAGGTGATTCTGCAGGCGGCTCGGCAAAACAAGGCCGGGATCGCCGTTTCCAAGCCATACTTCCTCTGCGTGGTAAAATCATTAACGTAGAAAAAGCAAGGCTGGATAAAATACTAAATAACGAAGAAATTAGATCAATGATTACCGCCTTTGGCTGCGGCATCGCTGAAGATTTTGATATTGAAAAAAGACGTTACGGTAAGATTATTATCATGACAGATGCTGACGTCGACGGCGCTCACATCCGTACCTTGCTGCTTACTTTCTTCTACCGGTATATGCAGCCGCTGATCATGGACGGGCGTATATATATTGCCCAGCCGCCGCTTTACCTAATTAAGAAAGGTAAAGAACAATGGTACCTCTATAGCGATGAGGAAATGGATAACCTCCTCAACCGGATCGGCCGCGAAGGAATCAACGTACAACGTTATAAAGGTCTGGGCGAGATGAACCCTGAGCAGCTCTGGACAACCACCATGAATCCGGAAGTCAGAACCATCCTGCAAGTATCAATGGATGACGCTATGGAAGCCGATCAGATATTCTCTATCCTGATGGGTGATAAGGTAGAACCAAGAAGAGAATTTATTGAGAGGCACGCCAAAGAAGTACGGAATTTGGATATATAGTTTTATTATTTATTATGGTGTGGGTTCCCGTGGAAATGAAATCTGTTGAGTAACAAGAAAAAATAAAATATTCTTCGCTAATCGTATAAATATACAATGCAATTCACTTGATAAAATTATCGTAGTAAAACACGGCTTCTTAGCTGTGTTTTTTTCTTTAGTATTTGTCTTAAGGGAGGCTATGAAAATGTTTCAAGTAAACCCAACATTAATTAATAAATGCTATGCTTTTATTGATGAAAGCGGTAATTTTGGTTTTGACTTCGATAAGCCCGGTGTTTCCAGTCATTTTATTATTACAGCCGTAATAGTTGATGAAAATAATATAACTAAATTAGAGGAACAGTTTGAGAAAGTTCGAAGTACCTTTTTTCAAACTGGAGAAATGAAGCCATCTAAGGTCTCATCGGATGATTTAAGGAGAATACGAATACTTCAGGAGTTATCAAAGTTAGACTTTGGAATATTCACCCTAATAGTAGACAAGACAAAGATTTACCAAGATAGTGGATTAGGATATAAAAGGTCATTTATCAAGTTTTTAAATAATCTAGTGCATGAGGAGCTATATAGAGTATTTCCACGTTTAGAGATAATATCAGATGAGCATGGAAGTAAGGAATTCATGGAGGAATTCAGGAACTACGTCAACAGCCAGTATACGGCCGATTTATTTGAGGAATATGATTTTGGGTTTGCTAATAGTAGAGAAACTCTGCTAATCCAGCTTTCAGATTTTTTAAGTGGTACAATAGCAACTGGCTTTGATGTTGCAAAAAAGAATTCAAGATATCTTGATTTTATTAAAATAATTAAACCTAAAATTACATATTTTAAGGAGTTTCCTCGTCAATTCGAGAACTACTTGATAAATGCAGAAATTTACCGTTCTACTAAATTTAAAGAGACTATAGCATTAACTGCTTTGAGATTAACTAAAGACTATATAGAAAAGAATAGTAAGTCTAAAGATGAAGATGTTATAGATAGAATTAGGTTTCTGAATTTCATGGAATTGAATTTAAGATTTAATAATCCAGAAAGGTACATTTCAACTAATGAGATTTTATTAAACTTAAATTCATATAGAGATAGAAAAATTGATAAATATCAACTTAGAGCGAATATTGTAGCTAAACTACGAGATGACGGTATTTTAATAGCTAGTAGCACGCAGGGATACAAACTCCCTATATCTGAAAAAGAAATATATGATTTTGTAAATCACAGTAGCACAATAATAAATCCTATGTTGCATAGACTTAAAAAGTGTAGAGAGCAAATTAAAATAGCTACACAAAACAACTTAGATATATTAGATAAAAAAGAATATATAAATTTGAAAAGGTTACTTGATAGTAGTTATGGTGAAACTTCGGATTAGATGTTAGAAATTCTGTAGAAATAAGTCATCCTGACCCCGGATAAATTAGTTGTTAAAGAGGTTAAAGCATGGAAAATTACACTAAAGTTGCGACATTGGAGAATGAATTCGAGGCGCAAATTGTAAAATCCATACTGGAAGAGCGGGAGATCCCCCATTATGTAAAATCATTTTATGATGTAGCCTATGACGGGCTGTATCAGAAAAGTCAGGGATGGGGAGCCGTATTTGCACCAATAGAATTTAGGAACGAAATAGTAGAAATTGTTGGAGATGTTAGGAAATAGAAAGGACTAGCGAAGGCGAGTTGGTATAGAAATTAACACTGTAAGGAGCGTAGCAAATGACAGCAATTAAGAGAATAGGAGTATTAACGGGTGGCGGAGACTGCCCTGGTCTTAATGCGGTGATTCGGGCGGTTGCTAAGACCGGCATTGAGATGGGCGTGGATGTCATAGGTATTCTTAACGGATTTAACGGCTTGATTCATAACGAAATGATGCCACTCGCAGGCAACAGCATTTCGGGCATTTTACATAGGGGCGGGACCATTCTGGGCACAACCAACCGAGATAACCCGTTCGCTTTCCGGGTCAAGGAAAACGGCGTTATGGTTACCAAGGACATGTCCTCCACGGCCATAGCGAACCTTAGGAACCGTGGGATCGATGGTCTCGTTGTTATTGGTGGTGACGGTACGATGAAAATTGCCAGTGGCTTTTGTCATCAATACGACTTTCCAGTGGTAACTGTTCCTAAAACTATAGACAATGATATTCCCTGTACTGAGCGAACTTTTGGTTTTGATACGGCTGTTCATGTGGCGACCGAGGCGCTGGATCGGCTGCACACGACCGCCGAAAGCCATCACCGCGCAATGGTTCTAGAGGTGATGGGTCGCTACGCGGGATGGATTGCCCTACATGCGGGTTTGGCAGGCGGTGCCGATTGCATCCTAATCCCAGAAATTCCGTTTCGTATGGCGTCAGTCATGGATAAAATCAATGAACGAATAGCACAAGGCAAACAATTCAGTCTAATTGTCGTTGCCGAAGGGGCGGCGCCAAGGAATGGTTCAATGACAGTCGCGCATATCGTTGAGGATAGTCCCGAAAAAATTAGGCTGGGCGGCATCGGGGAGAAGGTTGCCCGGCAGATTGAAGATATGACACAGATTGAATCGAGAGCCACGGTACTCGGTCACGTGCAACGCGGCGGTACTCCAACGGCGTTTGACAGGGTGCTGGCCACCCGCTATGGAGTCGCGGCGGTACGCGAATTATTAGCAGGGTCGGTGCGTCATATGGTCGCTCTGCAGAAAAATGCGATTGTACCCGTGTTAATCGATGATGTAGTAGGGTGTACCAGCAATGTGCCGCTTGACAGTGAACTCATTGCGGTGGGGCGCTCGGTTGGTGTTTGTTTTGGCGAATAAACGGGGCACATAAATAAATGTAAAGCAGAGGCCGCATTCAATAATTTTTTAGGGGGAATTAAAAATGGAGTTGTATGGAAAATGTGCGCAATGTAAGGTAAGTGCAAAAATCTGTCGTGGCCCAGGGGGGCAGCACCCAGCTTTTTGTTCGACCATGCTGTATACTGCTTCTTTGGATAAGGCGGCCGAAGAATATGCTAAGCCTGATATCAAAGAATTTGCCTGTCAGGCATCTGTACAGGAAGCCGAATGCTATATTGACCGTGAAGCAGAACCTCATTATCGCTATCCTGTTAAAACAAGAATTCAAGAGATAATCGAGTTTTCCCGAAAAATGGGTTATCGTAAATTAGGGATGGCATTCTGCGGTGGGTTACATCAGGAGGCGGCGATTGTCGGCAGGATTTTGGAGGATCATGGATTTGAAGTGGTCTCAGTGATGTGCAAAGTAGGCGGAGTAGATAAGGAGAGCATTGGCGTTAAACCTCATGAGAAGGTGAAGATCGGAAAACCAGAGACAATGTGCAATCCTATCGCTCAGGCTGAAGTTTTAAATAGTGCAGAAACGGACTTCAACATTCTTATGGGGTTATGCGTCGGTCATGATTCGCTTTTTATGAAATATTCGAAACCGATGACAACGGTATTTGCCGTGAAAGACAGGGTACTGGGGCATAACCCAATGGCAGCTATCTATAACTATGGCTCCTACTATGAAAGATTTCAGCAGGACCGCCTGAAGAATATAGCAGTAAAAGAAGACTAAAATTACAGTGCAGTGAGTTTTTTCGTTTTTCTCTGCCATGTATATTATAATAAAGGACTAGCGAAAGGCATTTCCCTTTGCTAGTCCTTTTGCGTTACAGATCTATAGAACGCCTTCGGATGTTAGATTATCGACTTCTTCTTTGCTTATGCCAAGCAGGGAGCTAAGAACTTCGGCGTTATGCTCTCCTAAGCCGGGCGAAGGGGTGCGAATCGATGCTTTCGTTTCGGAGAGTTTGATATGAGGGCCGGTAATCGTAACTTTGCCTGCTTTGGGATGCTCAATCTCGACAAACATTTCTCTGGCACCGCCGATATGCGGATCATTGACAACTTGTTCAATATTATAGATAGGCGCAGCCGGAATGCCGGCTGCTAATAGGGCATCTACTATTTCTGCAACCGTTCGGCTTTTGGTCCATTCCTCCACGATTTCTTTTACGGCCACATGGTTTTTTACCCGGTCCCTGGTTTTTTGATAGTCGGGATGATCTGCTAGCTCCGGACGGCCGATAAGCGTAGAGAAGAGTCTCCACAGTTTGTCATTTCCGCCGCCGATGATAACAAGATCATCTTTGGCCTGGAAGGAATCATAGGGATATACCGACTCATACCGGTTGCCGATGCGCTGCGGCAGACGTTTCTCCGTGAGGTAAATCATATTGATAATCTCGAGGCTGGCTACTGCCGAGTCGACGAGTGCTACATCAACCACTTGGCCAAGGCCTGTGTGATGGCGATTTTGAATAGCGGCTAGAATACCGATCGTGACTGAAAGACCACCCAGAACATCTCCCATGGCGGTGCCGGAACGGGTGGGATGTCCACCCGGCCATCCAGTCGTACTCATCAGACCGCTCATTGCCTGGCTGATGATATCATAGCCGGGTCGTTTGGCATAGGGGCCATATTGGCCGAAACCGGATACAGCCGCATAGATGATCCCGGGGTTTACTTCTTTTAGCGTATCGTATCCCAAGCCCAGTTTAGCCATGGTGCCAGGGCGGTAGTTTTCCACAACGACATCTGCTTTTTTAACCAGTTCTTTGAATATCTCCTTACCCTTCGGTGACTTGAGGTTAAGAGTAACACCTTTTTTATTCCGATTGAGGTTCATGTAATAAGCGCTTTCGCCATTGAAGAACGGTCCCATCTGGCGTTCGTCCGCTCCTTTGCCAGCCTCCTCAATTTTAATAACATTGGCACCCATGTCAGCAAGCATCATTGTGCAGAAAGGACCGGCCAGCACACGTGTCAGATCTAAAACTGTGATTCCTTCCAAGGCCCCTAAACGTTGCATAGAAAAATTCCTCCTTAGGTTGTATTCGAAAGCATAGAAATTGCAATTTTCATGCCATCGAATCGATAAGCTGCGATAAATAAGCGCGATAGCGATTAAATAAGGAGAAAGGTCACATTCAAGTTGAAAAGCAATACTGCTTTGTTAGTAGTAATGTCCCAATAACGGGAAACATTGTCCCTTTAAAGGGACAATGTTTTATAAAATATCTGAATTGTAATAAAAATTTAAACTTAAAAGTGCTCAAAACAAGAAGCCTAAACAGTTATAAGACTGCTGAGAATCTATGGCTCGCGCGAGGGGGAGGCTACTTTGCCAAGCTCGACAAGCGACTCCTCATGCGTACGGTTTACGTTGGCTTTGTTATGTGCTTCCGATACAGATATGACGCAGGCGATCTCACGAATGCCGGCTTCTTTGGCGCCCAAAGCGCCTTTTAGATTAGGTACCAGCGCGCTGGCATTAATCGTTTCACCGTACTTCTCCAAAATTGCCCTGCATACCGCCTGTGCATCAGCAAGCTGTGGGATAGCCTTCGGGGATACGAAGGATGTTAACTCTACACTGTTTATCCCTGCTTCAATGAGACTTGAAATAATAGAGATTTTGTCTTCGGTAACAAT
>Ga0366806_1100_pt1 | contig 11716 bp, 13 predicted proteins | sample TotcelN113001L14_FD_207023 | JGI IMG/M metagenome (GOLD analysis project Ga0366806, IMG submission 207023) | Enriched cells from coal bed in the Powder River Basin, Montana, United States - Total cells N11 rep3 HSBNCT.N11.300.1.L14 ...
TGGCATGTCCTATGTACAGGAATCTTATTCGGCTGAAGCGGTGGGGAAAAAATATATATCACTGCTTGACGGTCTTACAACTAAAAAATAAGGTCTTATACACATCAATCGTTGTTGAGGCTTAACGTATCCGGGAATTACTATGTTCGACTTATGGGAATACAGGAGTCTGATCAGAAAGATCGCTGTCACTGACCTTATGCTCCGGTACAAAAACTCTCTACTGGGGTTTTTCTGGTCTCTGTTACAACCTTTGCTTATGTTTCTTGTCCTCTTCATCGTATTCAGCAGTATCTTCGATAACTCTAAGATCATGTATTACCCACTGTATCTGCTTCTCGGTATCATCTCCTGGGGATTACTTGATAAAGGCTCGAATTTCAGCCTGAACAGTATTGTCGGCAAACCTAACCTGATAAAAAAGATATATTTCCCAAGAGAAGTACTGGTAATAAGCGCATGCCTGACGGCGCTGATGATGACGACCATAGAACTGGTCGTATTTTGCTGTTTGGCAGTCGTATATGTCCTTATTATCGGGAAAACAATTGTATTAGGTGCCACTGTACTATTGTTTCCAGTAGCGATTCTACTCGAATTCGTGTTAGTGCTCGGGGTTTCGCTTATCATTGCTTCGCTCAATGTGAGATATCGCGATATTCAATGGATATGGGGAGTAGTAATGCAGGCGGGCTTCTTCGTGACGCCGATAATGTATTCGATGGACGTCTTTAAGGGAAAAAACTATGCCAGCCTGATCAACTTCAATCCAATTGGGGCGATTATGGGACTTTTAAGGAACACATCGATCTATAGCGGCATATCTACTATTGACGTGGATACACTTGGGTACGTCACTTTCTTTTCTGTGGTGGTACTTGTCATTGGATGGTTGGTGTTCAAATGGTTCGAGCCCACGTTCGCCGAGGAGGTTTAACGATGTCCTTTGACTCTAACGTAAAAAAGAGTGATTCCCGTCCGGCAATTGCGATACGAAATGTTCACAAGGAATTTATTATACCTCATGAGAGGAAGACAACGCTTTTTGAGAATCTTCTCGGAGCGTTTAGTTCTTCTACCTATGAAAAGTTCGTCTCCTTGAAAAATATTAACCTTGTGATCGAAAAAGGGGAATCTGTCGGAATCATCGGTGACAATGGTAGTGGCAAAAGTACGTTACTGAAGATATTAGCAAAAATTCTGAGGCCTACCAGTGGAAGTGTGGAAGTCAACGGAAGGATCACCCCATTTTTAGAGCTAGGAGTAGGTTTTCAACCTGACCTTACGGCAAGGGAAAACATTGAGGTCTATAGCACGATTATGGGTCTCTCCAGAAAAGAGATCGCGGCTAACATGGATTCAGTGCTGGAGTTTGCCGGGCTGATGAATTTCAAGGATACCAAGCTGAAAAATTTTTCGTCCGGTATGCAAGTCCGGCTGGCTTTTGCTACAGCGATACAAATGAAACCTGAGATTCTTCTTGTCGACGAGGTTCTAGCTGTCGGGGACATGGAATTTCAACAGAAATGCCTGGATATATTCCAGAAATATAAGGAAGACGGCATCACCCTCATTTTTGTATCTCATGATCTAACTGCAGTCAGACGGTTTTGCGATAAAGTGTTGCTCTTGAAGGGTGGGCAGCAAGTCGCCTACGGTAACACTGGTGAGATAATCGATCGGTATATTTATGGTGTCGATAAGCCTGAAGCTCAGTCTTCCTCGGCTGAATCCCCTGCTCCAGAGGCGAACGAAACAGCTAACCCGGAGCCTGTAAAAAGAGACCGGTGGGGCAACCAAAAGATCGTGATCACTGATGTAACACTGTATGACAAATACGGTAATAAAAATGATCGGATAAACGCCGGCGATCCGCTATCGATCCAGATCCGCTACGTAGCCAACGAGCCGGTGCACGATCCAGTACTTGGGATCGCGATCTACTCAGATAGCGGCCTGCTCTGTTATGGTACGAATACCTACATTAAAAAGATAGAGCTCGGAAGTGTAACTGGCGAAGGATGCATTAATATCAGTATTCCCAGAGTAGAATATGTCTCCGGAAAGTTTTTACTGACTGTGGCGGCGCATACCAAGGACCACGTTCCTTTAGACTGGCTGGATAAAAAGTATTCCTTCCACGTAATAGGGACTTCCCAGACTGCAGGTTTATTCGAGATGAACAGCGAGTGGTCTGCAGAATAGTGCAGGTACATAGATACTCCGACACACATCCCTCTTTGGGTGCTCAAACCTACCTTGTTTAAAAAAACTGTTGAGGGCTCACCTCCGACGTTGCTTCCCCTATATCTTTTCCATCATATTGAAATTGTTCACTCTGAACACCAGCGTCCTGGAATCCCCTGGGACTTCCAGTTTCCTAGCATCCGACGTAAATCTAATCACGTTACCCCCTGGGGGCACAGTAAGCTTTTTGATGTAACCGATGCCTTCTCCTTCAACCACGATTTTATCCGTAAAGTCTGGGCCGGAGATCATCATGTTAGAGCTATCCCAATAGCCGGTACTTAAGCTCATGCGAAGCGTCACATTTCTGCTCGTGTTCAAATCATTAGCGATGTGTAGCTCCCCCTGGTTCGAGCACCAGATCCAGCTATTATCCACGCTGCCCTCGTATATCGAGAAACCACCCTTCCACGATACCTCCAGTGGGTGGAGCGCATTCTCCCGACTCATCTTGTACGCGTCAGGGGTATACCCGCTCTTCAGCTCTTCGTTGTAAGGTCGCATATCATAAAAATATAGCCTGGAATTATCGCTCACGATGGGCTGAGTCTCCAGAATTTTACTCAGGTTAGCCATTATGCCCTGTCCGTTGTCTGTATATCCTAGCCTGTCGACGTAAATTCCGTTGAATCCCATGAGTGAGAGCGTTCTGACGATCCCCGTCATATTGTTAGACGCGAGTAGTTCCCGGTAAAATAAATCTGTGGATCTCCCCTTCATCGCTCCATGGCTCCACCTTAGCTTATCCGAATGTAGGTACGCCCTCGATTGATCGTATAACTGCATGTGTCCTACCTGGCACTCCTCGGGGGACGGTACGTACGGAAGCTGGAAAATCATCGAGCCTGTCGGCACAGACGATTCTATCTGCTTAACGAATTTGTCATCACTATAGTACTCAGCACTAAGGGTCTTATAATCCGGAATATACGCGTTGCTGGTTTGATCAAGGACTCCCGCCACCAGAATCAGTCCTAGCGCCCCTACAAGGACCACCTTGCGGAGCCTACCTTTCAGGTATCTAAGGTACGCCGTTTCCATCAATACTGCCATCATAAAGAGCGAGAAAAAGGCGATATACACACTGATCCTGTTAACGCTCCTGATCATGGGGAAGATTGCATAAGCGAATAGCGAAGCAAAACCACCTATCGTGCCCCATAAGACTGCGGTGATGTTGAGCAAGCTTAAGCCCTGCATCGTGTTATCTGCCTCACTGGTGTTCCTGTTGTGGTTCACAGGGCGGTAGAACAAGTAGATGAGCATTACCAAGAACCCGATACTGCCCGCCAGACCCAGCGATGCTGTCATATTTTCATTCACTAGCGGAGCCGAACTATTGTAGGCTTGCGTGATGTGGGCCAGCATGGGTATTCTATGGCCGCCTATCGGCAGCAGCAACTGAATGATCTTCAGACCATAGAACTCCGAATCTGCCGGCTGTCGCGCTGCGACTTCAGTATTCGCGCCATTTTCCAGCCTATATATCAGGTTGGGTGACATGATCGCCACCAGTGTGGCGCCTATGATCAGCACACACACAATTGCCGAAAACAACGTCGTTTTCTCTCTCTTTGAGATAAACGCTGTAGTCCCTGCTACCATGATAAATAAGCACGAAAAAAATGCGTAGTATATGCCCGACGATCCGGCAATCACGCAGATAGCTATGCCCAACAGGATCAAAGGAATGTCTGGATTAAGCTTTATTTTTCCTGTGTCTGGCGCCTTCTTAAAAAACAACTCTTTTCCTTTATACGTCCATAACGCTATCAGCACCACCAGTGGAATAGAGTAATAGGTCGTGAGAAAGAAGTGGGCTTCTCCTCTCAGGAAGTGATATGGTATAAATGCAAAGAGAAGGCTTGCTACGATCGCAGGCAGGTACGATACCTTGAACTGGCGGATCACGAAAAGCGCAATAATGGCGCTCAGGGGGAACGTGAGTATGTAATATATATTTAGCGTTAGGGCATAGCTAGGGAAAATCCAGGAGATCACTCTGAACATCAGAAAATCGAGCAGATTGGGGATCGGGAAATCATACCATTCGCAACCCCCAGGGGCGCCGGTGTAGTAATTAAAAAACCAGTTACCGTTATCGATAATACCCTTGACCATGATGGATACTTGGAACCCGTCTCCATTGTAGATCAAAGGCACTCTCAAATCTGCATTATACAGTTGTAAGCAAAGCGCCAGCAGTAACAGCGATAGTAATCCTGTTCCCACATAGGCTGCCACAGCAGTATAGTTCACGTGCGAGAACCATTCGCCAGATGTGTCCTTAACCTCTTTCCACTTAAACATATTTTACCCAAACCTCTACTTCTTATATCCCAGGTAATAGAATGAGCTTGCGATATTCCCCGCCGCAGGAAACCTGACCAAGATCAGGTCAGCGTACTTCAAAGGCCAGAGCGTGATGGTAAACAGGAAAAACCAGATTCTGTACAGCCGCTGGCTCCCGAACGACAGCGCAATCGACAGCCACTCCTGCAGAATCCACAGGAAACCGGAGGTGGGGCCGCCAAAGGTACCCGCATCAACTTTCTGGAAGCCCTCGTGCAGGTTCTCTATACCGGATATCGTATACCTTTGGTAATCTGACGGTGACGCGTGGTATCCCTGCATGAACGGGATAACGCTGTAGATGTAGCCGCCTTTTTTTATAACCCTGCGGGCCTCCTGTATCATAGCTAAGGGATCTTTCACGTGCTCCAGTACGGCGATACTGATGACACCGTCGACGGTTCCGTCTTTGAAGGGCAGTTTCTGTATATCGGCCACGATCGCAACGCTACCGTATTTTTCGATGTCCACGTTCACGATGCCGTCCTCCAGCTTGAACGGCCCCGATCCCAGGTTTAGTATGACGTGGGTTTTTCCTTTCAGATACTTGTGCATGATCCGGTAGTCTTTCCTGCGATCATTCTTTACTGGCGATATGTAATCGATCAATTTCTGGTAAATCGTCGGATTTTTCTTCAGCTTATACTTAATATTATTAAGCCAGTCATCACCCATACAGCTCAACTTCTAAAAAAGCTAATTTTCCGAGAGATGTCTGGAGACGGACTTCTTGATTTCCGAATAGTTCTGGAGCTCCAGAACCTCTTCTGGGGTAAAGCTAATGTCAAAAGCGGCTTCGATTTCCAGAACCAGGTTAAGGTGTTGGACAGAGTCCCAGTTCTCGGTATTTTTTTTTGACGACTCCCCACTGATCCGATCAACCGGTATTCCGAATACATCGGATATCACATTTTTCAGCTTCACATCGATCTCATCCATCGCCTTCACACCTTCACCTGTACATCAAACCATGCAGGGGTTTTTAACCTTGCTTCGTTCACGTCCATATGCCATAACGAACTCTCGCCCTTCTCCGCCACAAGGCTAAAGTTCAGTCGCCTGTACAAATCTTTGACCGGCAGATTCTTTTTGGTAGGGATGTACTCCCCGGTTATCGATCTTACCTTACTGCATCTGGCGATCTCCAGCATGTAAGCCATGATGGCGTCTTCGACTGTCCGGAACATGACCCTGCAGCTCAGGAGGAACGTATCGATCTGCCATTCGTCACCGTTCTTTTTTATGATTACAGTACCAGTTATACCATTGTCGCCAAATCTGTCGATCAACTGGGCATATAACGTTATATAATCATCGCTCTTGGCGAACTTGCTGATTTCCTCTTCGGTGTATCTTTTCGTCGTGAGGTTGAACTGGTTTGTTTTTTGGGTTAGTTGGGCCACGCGCGGCGTGGAAAAATCGTCGACCTTGCCGATGACCAGCTTCATCTGAAGGCCGCTCAGAAACTCATCCATCGAGGACGTCGTGTTCTCAAAGACCGACCGCTTCACCTGCGCAGCATACATCTCACCCCTCTCTCTGTCTTCGGTTGTGATATTCAGGTTCTCGAACACAGGTAGCTCTGCTAAAAACGACGCATACTTCAGGGGGTTAGCCGGGAGCTCTGGTACCAGCACTTCCGGGACATGCTGCCGTATCATCTCTCTCTCAGCCGGGTTATCATCCAGAAATACCATCGAGTCCAGGCCAATATTGATTTCGGCGGCAATCTGGCGAATATTTGAAGCCTTATCGTTCCAGTTTATCCTGGTCGAGGCGAAGTGATTCTCCCTGAGTAGCATATCCGGGTGGTTTTTGATCACTTCGATCGCGTCGTCATAGTTATTTTTACTGTTGATAGCGAGGATCGTACCTTTCTTGTACAGATCTAGAATCACTCTCTGAAATTCTCTATAGGCAATACCGGGGTAGTTGTCGTCCATTTTTATACCGTTATACCCGTCTTCGCCGACAATGCCTCCCCAAAGTGTGTTGTCCAGATCCAGTACAAGGCACTTCTTCGTCATTCTCAGCACTGGTATAAGGTATTTAACATATTCTTCCGAGAGGGCTTCAAGAGCAGTCCTAGACAGTGGCATCTTAGCGATAGCCCACATCCTGTCGTCGGTCCAGTTGTTTTTACCTACAGTGGCTTCCAGGTCTTCAACATCGAAAACGTAGACATCCCGAAATTTCCTGGCGATCACCGATAGTTCAGCGTTCAGCTTCCATATCGTGGCCCGCTGTCCGTTCGATATCTGGAGGTCGAATACGCCGAGCGATTTTCGTCGGGGGAGCTCAAAATTGTGAACGAGAACGGCCGCTTCGGAATTTTTCTTCAGCGCAGATATTACAATTTCTATACTGGATATAACGCCCTTAATCTCGATCTGGTAGTCCCTGTCCGGATTAAAACCGTAGACAAAATCCGGCATAGCTTCTTCCAATCGCACCGCTAGAACGACTACATCTGGCTTGAATGCATACAGTTCGCTTTCATCGTTGAGGGCATCCTGGTGATATGAGTTATATGGGCCGAAATACAAGCTGGGCTCTATGCCATACTTGTTACAAACCTTTGTGAAATACTTAGATATAGGCTCGATGGTAAACGATGATTCAAACGCCAGCTTACAGTTTTTCATCACCTATTACCACCTTGCAAGCGAATATAATCTTTTTGGTTTTTCGTTAAATCCCAGAAAATCTTATGCTTCGTGTCGGTATCGTCAGCGAAGCTCAGCGATCGCGACTGCAACTGAGTAGTGTGTTTCATGCGATATAGATATGTGAATGTAAAAAATACCTGCTTTTTCCAGGGTTTTCCCCGCCAACAATACCACTGGTGCACCATTTTCACTATATATTATCGAGATATCCGAGAGAGGTACCAGATCTACGCCCGCAGTACCTAGGGCTTTCACTACAGCTTCCTTCGCAGCGAAAACGCCAGCCAGGTGCTGGATCGTTATAGGAGAGCCCATCGAAGCGATCTCCTCCTCAGTCATCATTTTTTTTAAAAAAGAGTCCGAATACTTTTCAAGCAAGCTCTGTATGCGCAGATTTTCAACTATATCTATACCTGTACCAGCGATCATTATCCTTCGCTCTCGTCTATACAGCTCACCGTTCTAGGAACTCGATTATCGTTCTGTTTTTTAAGTACACGAATATTATATGTCTACCGCTGAATGCGGGCGCTTTTATCTTACCCGTAAACACTTTTCCCAGCTTCTTTTCACTGATCTGTTTCACTTGTTCTTCAATATCGTCTACTTCAAAACATATGTGATGATAGCCTTGAAGCGCGGTGTTATATACTGTGGACTTTTCGTTCAGCGCCTCGATTAGCTCCAGTCTCTGGCTCTCTTTTTTTAAAAACAGCAGCCTGTTGTGTTGAACGTCATCGACAACGATGTCGCCATCTTTTGAATATCCCAGGCACTCGTAGAGCCGGGAGCTTTCCTCTATGCTTTTTACAACCAGACCTACATGATGTACTCTCATTTTTACCTCATCTACTTATCTCTTTCGTATGATGATCTCCCATCCACCAACCAGCTTGTACCTGTTCCCCAAAATCTTCCAAGGGGCTTTAAGCGCATAGGATGCCATGCCGCTTAATAAATCCTCGCGTATAGACAGCTCAGGTATCGACGGTGACGATCGGATGACCTCGAGATCGCTGCCTGACCAGATCGAATCCGTGACCGAATCCCAGAATCCCTGGCCTAAATCATGCACGTGCCCGGGATACGTGAAGTCGATCGAAACGCCCACCCTGTTGAACAACTTCATCATTGGGACTATGTACGGTGTGCGTGCATACAAGACACCTTTGTGATCAAGTGCTTCCATCAGGGCAGTCATCGTATCAACAGGATACGCAATATGCTCCAGAACCGCACTCGCCATAATCAAAGCATATTTAGAGCCTTTTAACGATTCTATCTTCTGAACATGCTTTACGGATATCTTGTCATTCTCTGATGTCGCCAGCTCAGTATTGTAATCTACGACATCTATCCGGACCTTCTTGCGACCTTCTCTCACCAGCTTTTCTGCCAGCTTTATCGAGATCGCTCCGTTCCCTCCGCCAAAGTCCAGTATTGATAAGCTGTCGCGGCTCAAGAGCATAGATGTCTGCCTGTAAATATGTGAGGCCAGCCTGTCAGGATCGCTGATTGTCACTCTTGTATTATTATCATTATAATAGTTATCGTAATATCTTTGGAGTACTTCCGCATTGGGCATTCTAGACGCCGACACCGCGTGACATCTTCCGCACTCTAAAAGTTTGACGAGGGGGTTCTCCTGCAGTACAGCAACCGGTTTCCTGATGTTCAAACCACAAAACGGACACGATATTCCTTCCTCGAGAAGATCTTTTTCTTCTAGATACATCGATCTCTGGAACCTATTTGCCCTCATATGTGATCCTCTTCGAATGTACGTTTTGTATCTTTGCCATAACAATCATCTGCTTACGAAAAAACGTTATATGCAATGATCACATTAATACTATCGCTTTGCGTTTATTACCGATCCATTTAGGTGTTTGCAATGAGATTTGAGGTTGAGAAAAAAACGTTTGACTCAGCAGGCAATACGATCCAGTATGGACTTATTCCCTGGGACTCTGAGATTTTTGGCTTTAACGTTGCCGAAATTTTTAACGTCGAACTATCGAACTTGGAAACGACCGGGGCGTTTTTCTCAGAGTTTGAAAAGCAGGTAAAAATGCTGGGCGTCAGGCTACTTGTAGCGAAAGTCTCTGCATATGAGCGCCATATCTTCTACGAGTTTCAGCGTAGTGGTTACATCTTCATAGAAGAGACGATTAACCCTTATATCGTCAACCTTCAGAAATCCGATGTCAATTACGCAAAATATTCAAAAATAACGCTGAAAAACGCAACCGAAGTTGAACTACCTGCAATACGGGAAATTGCCTCAACAACGTTCGAGTACGATCGGTTTCACCTGGATTTTAACCTGGACGCTAATCTTGCCAATAAGCGATATAGTGTCTGGATCGACAATAGCTATCGCTCCAACGACGATGTACTATACGCGGAATTAAACGGTAATGTGGCAGGGTTTTCCATAGTTAGGATCGACGGGCAAAGCGCGTCTCTACCGCTCATCGGAATTGCGAATCCGCATAAGGGTACAGCCATCGGACTATTTTTCTATATGGCTACATGCAACCGGTTGAAGGAGCTTGGCGTAAAGGCTGTATCGACGACAATATCACTGAACAACATCAATGTCCTGAACATTTACTCCAGGTGCGGTTTCAGCTTCAAGGACCCCGTATTTGTGTTACACAAATGGATAGGTTAGCATGTATGATGCAAAACGCCTCACCGGCCGACTTTCCTTCGCCTACATTCTCATTGCAGTTCTGTTTCAAGCGACAGGCGGTATTTTTTCGAAATACGCGTCACTCTCACTCTCCAACCAGTCCTTTTTGTTACTGGCAACCAATATTTTTTACATCTCTTCAATCGCCTGCTTGGCGCTACAGGCGTTGTTCTGGCAGCAGGCTTTGAAGTATTACAAACTTTCCTTCGCATACCCCTTCATCAGCCTGGTGAACTATGTTGTGCTAATCTTTTCGTATTTCCTGTTCAGCGAAGCGATCACACTGGGGAATGTCCTGGGGCTGTTCCTGATCTCGGTAGGCATCTATCTGCTCACCCGTGAAGGTGGCTACGAATGACCCCACTGATCTATCTCCTTCTCTGTATAGTCTTCACCAGCATAGGCCAGGTGCTTCTGAAAATCGGTTCGCGCAGTAAGTACGGCGGTATTATGACATACCTCAATACTTATACGGTATGCGGGTATCTCTCCCTTTTTCTGGTCACCATATTTTCGGTGCTGGCGTTGAAAGGCTTCGAACTAAAGCTGCTCTACGTGTTGATGTCTTTGAACTTCGTCTTGATCATGGGCTTGTCCAAAATTGTTTTAGGAGAGCCGGTCACTGGTAGAAAAATCATAGCCACGGTACTCATATGCCTGGGGATAGTGATCTTCAACCTGTGACCGCGCCTGGCTCGTCGTATCCTTAGCGATGGTTGTAGCCGCTTTTACAATTTTTTCTCTGACCACGTACTGAGGTGTTTTGTTCTGGGTCAGGAATATTCTGCCAACGTATTCTCCCACCATACCTATCGAAACGAGCTGCACTCCCGAAAACAGCATCACCGCAACAATCAGCGTAGTCCAGCCCGGCAGCGGCGTGAATAAGAATAGTGCCTCAATTAACACAATCATCGTAGCCAGAAATCCCAGGGTAGCCATAACAAATCCGGTATATATGAAAGCCCGCAGCGGTATAATAGAAAAGTTCAGGAATCCATTCATCCACAGGGTAAAAAGCTTTTTGAATGTGTAGTTCGATCGGCCGATCTTCCTTGACTCATGGGTGATTGTAATCGTACCGATGTTTCTGGTAATCCGCAAGATCAGCCCATCTATATACGGGTAAGGGGCGTTATACTTAACCATCTCTTTGACCAGAAACGTTCTCATAATCCTGAAACTGGTAAACCGGAGGCTTTTCGGTTTTTTTATCATAACATTCGCCATGATGTTATTCATCTCACTACCGATGTTTTTTAAGATCGAATGGCTTTTTACCATATACTCTCCGTAAACCACATCGTAGCCCTCCTCAATCTTTTCCAGCAGTTTTTCGACTTCTTCGACAGGGTGCTGAAGGTCGTCGTCCATCGTCATGACCAAGTCACCTGTTGCGTAATTCAAGCCCGCCATGATGGCGTTATGCTGGCCAAAATTCCGCGAAAGCCCCAGGGCGGTGACGTTCTCATACTTTTCCGAAACCGACCTTAAGACCTGAATACTGTTGTCTTTACTGCCGTCATTTACCAGTATAATATCGAACTTTATTATGGAAGCCAAGTATGACTGCAAGGCATCTACGAGTGGGCTTATCGTCTTTTCCGAGTTGTACACCGGAATCACGATCGATAAAGTCTTAGCATATTTCATATGACACCATCTTCAATGATCGTTTTTAATGTAGTTATTATATAGTTCAGCTCTGCCTCTGTCATACCTGCAAATAGCGGCAGTCTCAGCAATCGTT
>Ga0366806_1107_pt1 | contig 11414 bp, 14 predicted proteins | sample TotcelN113001L14_FD_207023 | JGI IMG/M metagenome (GOLD analysis project Ga0366806, IMG submission 207023) | Enriched cells from coal bed in the Powder River Basin, Montana, United States - Total cells N11 rep3 HSBNCT.N11.300.1.L14 ...
GAATCTCACTCACCGTGAAGCTTCTTTTATGCGCTCCGGGCCGCTGTAGACATACATCCTTGGTGGCCTTGCGAAGCCTGCCAGCGTCATGTTCAGCCTCTGTGCCAGATCTACGCCCGTGCTCAGTGGTGCTGTATTGCTAATCATCGCTGACATGCCTGCCCTGTAGACTTTTGCCACCATCCCGGCGGGAGCCCTGCCGGTAGTAACCAGGAAACAATCGGATAAGTCGCGGCCATCCAGTAGCGCTTTGCCCACTGCTTTATCGATAGTGTTGTGCCGGCCTATGTCCTCGGCATACGACACCAGCCCACCGTGGGCGTCGAAGATAGCACTACAATGGGTGCCGCCAGTAAGTCGCCACATGTCTGCCAGATCATTGACCGTGCTAACGCAAGAAAAGATCGTGGTTATGTCCAGCTTCAGCTGTGACTTAACTGGCTCGTCAAGGTCCAGCCAGGATGACCTGACCCCGACACAACCCGAGCTCCGGATCTCCATCCATAGGTCCACGTCATCAGGCTTGAATGAGGCTACCGTCACATCCACATCCGTACCGTTTACCCGCACATCCCGCACTTCATTGATCGACCTGATCAACCCCTCTGTGATCAGGTACCCGTACGCAAAAGGCAATAGCTCGTCGGGTGTCATGGTAAGGCTGGCGACACGTTCCCCGTTCAACAGCATGTTCACGCTGTCCTCTACGCATACTTCGGCACAGGTCGGAGCAATGCGATCTCTCTCGATGGCAGTGACCTCAAAACGCTCTGTGAGGCCCTTCGGGGCTTGAAGTGCTGATATGTGTACTCCTGCGGTTGTCATGCTCTTGGACTCCGTATCGTGATAGTATACCTGTTACTGCACAGATTAAATAGTTAACTATTTTGGTTGCAAAAATATTTCCATGTAACTAAATTAGATTTACATCGCTTACGAGGTGGTGAGTCATCTATAATAAAAACCAAATTCAGCCCCAAGAGGCTTTGGTTTTAGTAACAAAGAGGCAAAGAGACAAAGAGACAAGGGGATCAGATATACTCGAATGTCAACCTTTGTCTCCTTGTCTCTTTGCCTCTTTGTTACTAAAACCAGATCTCCCCCGGGCCAGTTTAGATCTATCGATTTTCATACGAAAAAGACAAGGGCTGACGTTCATGTATAGCTGATTCCCTGTCTCTTTCGATGAAAACTTTTTCATGAGAGAGCTATTATCTCTCACCATAAGCCGAAAACATATTATTCTCTTCCGGTGATTTCCACTCTTTCTCCTGGATCCGATCGCGCCCACTATATATGATGACCTGGTGGGGGCCGGGAATCGCGAGCAGGCAGATGTCCCTCGATAGGGCATATCTGACAGCTCTCGACGAGGGAGCTCCGCAGGCAGCTACTACTGAGATTCCTACCGAGCCGGCATGCCTTATGGTATCCTCAGAAGCGCGTCCGGTCGAGAAAAGAATACAGTCGCTGAACTTATACCCGGTTAACATTGTCTTCCCGATGGCTTTATCAACGCTGGCTAACCGGTTGACGTCTTCGGCATAAGCGACGAGTCCGCCGTGCATAGTCAGTAACAAAGCACAGTGCGCTCCACCGGTTGACTGGCAAACCCGGGCGCAGTCTTCCAGCGCCAGGTATCCTCTATAGATCACGTTGAGGTCGACCTGATCCATCGTGCTCTCAGGCTCCAGCCTGGCGCTGTCTCTGCCGGACTTCACATCTATTCGGTCATCGCTGATGTCGAGGGATTCTATCTCAGCCGATGTGCTAACGTGTCCTTCAGCTATAAGCCGCCCTATGGCAAAGGCATCAAGGTCTTTCGGATATATAGTTTCGGCCGCTACCAGGCGGCCATTAAAAAATAAGCGAATGTATACCTCGGGACAGAGGTGTAGCTGCATAGGCCTGCAGTACTGATGGGATATCTCCAGAGTCATGCACTCGACATCTTCTGCCTGTGCTTTACACTTTGGAGATTGGTCCTGCAAGCTACTCATATACAACCGGTTTATGCCTGTTTCCAGGTTTTCTCTTTGTTGCCGTTGAAGTACGCCTGCTGCATCAGGGTGACCGGATCAAGGACCGGGCCTTCGCATTTTTCTATTTTAACGGGCAGGTTTTTGTACCTCGGGCTGCCTGTGCTCTCGGTCTCGGGCGTTACGATGATGTTGGCCCACACGCCGCGGACGATCCAGATCTCTCCCTTTTGCTGGGTGGAGGATTTCTTCGCTCGTACGACGACGCTGTCACCAAACTTGTTGCTGACTCTGACAAACCATGGCTTGCCGAGGGCGACGAAGTCTTCCGGGTTGATCTCGCAGTACGAGGCTTCCCTGGTGTATCCGTCGGTGAACTTGTTGCCGCCCTTGATGATGGCGCCCTGGTAGACTGTAGAGCCGGTATTAAGTATGATATCCATCATGTTCTCACCTCTGCTTCTTTGCCTCTTTCTTTTTCTTCACAAGCTCAAACAGCTGCCTGAGCGTGTCCTCGTTCGACTTCGTAAAATCGAAAGGCGGGGTGGTAAAGCTCCGTGCATATAGTGGCACGTTGTCCATGCGATAGAAGGTGCCTTCGCACTCCATGCCGTCCAGCACTCCGGGGAGTACTGCATCGCTCACGAACTGCATCGGCCCGGGGGCGATCTCGATTGATGCGACCGGGATCTCGGCCAGGCGCTCGACAGCCTTCTTGGGCAGGTGGCCGCCCAGGTCTGCGCACATGCAAAGGACCGCATCGACTTCGCCTCTGTACAGGGCGTCGACCGTTGAGTATTCGCCGGGCTGGTAACGGGGTACGCCCCGGGAGAAGTCTACTGCGAACGGGAAGCCGTGCTGCCAGGACAGTACCTGGTTGAAGCCGGCGACGTTGCAGTGGCCTCTGTTGGCCGATATGACGAACTTGGTGACCTTGTTGCACTCCTGGGTGAGGCGCATTGCGATCGATGCATTGTAGTGCTTGCCATGGCTGCTGGCGATGCCCAGGCCGACCCAGATCACGCCGAACTTGCAGGCTTTGATCATGTCGACCAGCTGCTGCATCTGTTCCCGGGTGATACCGGTGGTCTCGTAGGTCGACTCATGTGGCTCCTGACCTCTGAGTAACGTCAGGAATGCATCGATGAGTTCGTAGTCCGTGCCAGGCTTGAGCTGCAGGTGCAGGTCTGCCTGTGCTGCAGTCGGGCTCCGCCGTGGGTCAACAACGACCATTTTCCGGCCCTTGAAGCCCTGCTCGGTCCAGAAGCCTCGCTGGTAGTGCGAGTGGCGGCTCATGTGCCGCGGGTGGGAATCTGCCGGGTTGCAGCCCCAGTAAATGTTAAGGTCAGCGCGGTTCTTGCATTCGCCCAACGTAGCCGAGACACAGCCCGCGTCCTGCAGTCCCATGACGGTCGGACCGTGGCAGATCGTGGCGTTGCCGTCTATAAGGGCGCCGAGGTACTCTGCCATTGCGATGCCTACGGACATGGCTTCAGTCGCAGTCTCGCTGCCCATGAACAACAACGGGCGCTTGGCGTTGACCAGCATATCTGCTGTGTATTCCAGTACTGCGTTCCATTCTGCTTCCTGGCCGTACAGCAGAGGCTTCTTAATCCTGTGGTGGCTTCGCAGTTCCTGGAACTTAGCGTCGCCCATCAGGCAGGCGTTCTTCGTTATCACTGCATCGTCTGTGAGCTGGACCACAATGTCGTCGCACGACATGCCGCAGACGGGACAGGTCACGTCTGTGCAAGAGATCGTTTTCCCATCGTCGGTCGATGTATCTTTTTTCACTACCTGTTCGGAGATCACTACATACACACTCCATGTTTGTCATTGATTAAAGCGATTGTAAGCCAGACGGCCCGGGTGCGGCAGACGGAGGTTGCGGTTCCACTGTCGCCAACAGGCCTACAGGCTCAATAGAAAGTTCAAGGTTGCGCGTTTAAATAGTTATCTTAATAAGTTACTATGTGTGAAAATGTTTACATTTATACGTAACAACACGGTATATTTATTTTATAATATTAACAATATGCAATAGCATCAGTTGCATGTATAAAATTTATTATTTATATATTAATACGACAACATCACAAACTTTAATACTTTATACGGCTTTTACAAAAGTGTTAAACCTGGTGGTCATGATGAGGACAGATGAGAAGGACATGCTGCTGACGCAGAGGCAGATAGAAGTTTTGCGAATGAAAAAGAAAGGCATGACACAGGCGGAGATCGCCCGGAAAATGAAGACGACGAGGGGCAATATCTGTATCATCGAGAGTACCGCCCTTAAGAATATCGAGAAGGCGCGAAACACCCTGAAATTTTTTAAAGTAATGGAAGCGCCCGTCTGGGTCACAGTACCACATGGGACCGACCTCTACGACGTGCCGCCCATGATCTTTAAAGAGGCGGACCGGAAGAAGATCAAGATTGCCATTGACTCGGCAATGATCGTGGTAAAGCTGAAAACCGAAGCACAGGATCGGATCCAGCACCGCGTGACCGTCGGCGAGATCGATGTTTCAGTGGATGAGCAGGGGAACGTGAACGTCTCTTAAAAAGGTCTGATTGTCGAGTAAAATAATTCAGAATCTGTTGCTGTGTTGAATAATGCTTAGAAGAGAGGTTGCCTCTGTGCTCGTGAACGTGTACGAACGCTGCGCTGTGCTGGAACACAGATTACGACAGATTGCTCAGATTTCACAGAGGATTCGTGAATAGACAGCAATGAGGTTACCTTTTTCTGTTTTCTTCGATGAGCATCTGTGCAATCCGTGCAATCTGTCGTAATCTGTGTTCTGGCACAGCGCAGCGTTCGTATTGCTGAGTCATGCCCATGCAAGGCCTTGATTCAAGAGAACAAATTCCGAATTATTCAACACAGCAACTTCGGGACCGGATTATCCGGCCTTTTCGTAGTACGCCTGGCTGCCGCACCCTCTACAAACTCCGCCTTCCATAGTTTTTTCGGGCACCATCTCGCCGCACGATGGGCATACCTTGGAAACCCACTTTTCTTTAGGTGTAAACTTTACTTTGACCGGCTCCCATGACAGAATATTCCGGCCTGCACAGAATATTTCCTCGATCAGATCGTTTGCGGAAACGCCGCCTTTGTACCCCGGATCATTGGTATACCAGAGGTGTAGCGTCGGATACTTACGGACTTTTTCTTTGTCCAAGTATACTCTGATACCGTCTGCGGTGGTGCCCTCGGAGAACCTGTTGAGGGTGATCGCGTACCTGCCTGTATTTATGACTCTCAGCCTGTGGTTGCCCGTTGTTGCGCCGAGAAGGACCTGCAGCGGGTCAGGCGCACACTTTGGCGTCTCCGATACGGCATACAGCTTATCCCCGGGTTTAGCACCGAGCTTTTCCAGTGCCAGGTCGGCCATAAATGTACCGATAAGCAGTCCTGCGGCAGGGAACGTGTGAAAGGCCACGCAGCGGCGTATGTAGTCTTGCACTCTTTCGTCAACCTTCCAGCGGCTCATCATCTCGTCCAGATTTCCGTACATCTCTGTCATCTTCATTGCAGTCGTACCGGCTGCTATAAAAAAATATCTATTAACTTGCATCAAATGTTTAACAATTTTGTTTAATCTATGGTGATGCCAGACCCTCAGGCCTAAACCGCTTTGATCCTAAAAACATGGAAATGCCAGCTACCAAGCTGATGGTCGGATTGACTGGCAGTGTCACCACTCCGGCCACAGCCGTGACAACGATACGATCAGTTATCACCGCATGCCGCAGCATTTCCACCCCAGCGAAAAAGAGTAGCGTACCCAGTATACGTAGGGGGATCAAAGCCAACATCGGCGAGGTGGCGATGAATGATATGAGCACGAACAACCCGCCGATCATGATGTCGGACCCGCCTGTTCTGGCGCCGAACTGGTTATGGACAGCCACTAGATGCCCGGTCACGCTCAGCGGGGGCGAGCGGCAGCGGACTGCAATAGCCAGGGCACTGGCAACGCAGCGGAAAGTATTGTTGCTGGACGAGCCGTTGAATGCGCTCGATACCGATTGCGTAACATATTTATGTCAAGCACACAAGTCTCACAGTGAAACTATACCGATCTCGGCGGGCCATTTCGCGATTGCATGATGTGACGGCAGGCATCGATAATCCTGACACCGCCCACCCATACTATCTGATGATAGGCCCTTTCATATTGAAGCAGGTTTTCGGGGTGAGTACATGGGCCATATCCTTGACGGTTTTTTCCAGGCGATCAGCCTGATTAGCAGCCTTGACCCGGAGATCGTGAGCATCACCTCGCTTTCGCTGCAGGTGTCGGGTTCTGCAGTGCTGCTCTCGGCGCTGGTAGGCATACCTGCGGGCGTGCTGATCGCGCTGAACGAGTTTCCGCTTAAGAAGTCGCTGATCACCGTGATCAATACGCTCATGGGCTTGCCGCCTGTGGTAGCTGGCCTGCTCGTCTTCCTGATGATCTCCAGGGCCGGCCCCCTCGGAACGTTCGGGGTGCTCTTCACCCCCACGGCCATGATCATCGCCCAGTTTCTCCTGGTCACGCCTATCATCACCGGGCTCTCGATCTCGGCGGCCCGGGCCGTGGACCGGACGTCGATAGAGACGGCCATATCGCTCGGCGCGAAGAAGTTCGAGACCATGCTGTTCGTGGCGAACGAGGCCCGGCAGGCACTGTTCACCGCGATCATCGCGGGGTTCGGACGGGCGATCGCCGAGGTAGGTGCAGTGATGATTGTGGGCGGAGACATTCGCTGGAACACCCGGGTACTGACGACCTCTATCGTGCTGGAGACCCGCAAGGGCGAGTTCGCCATGGCCATCGCTCTGGGGCTCATACTGCTGGCGCTGTCGTTCACTATCAACCTCATCGTCAACTACCTGCAGGGGGAACGGAAATGAGCCTGGTCTCGATCAGAAATGTCTCGCGAAAAGTGGGCAATAACACGATTCTACGGGGTGTCAGCCTCGACGTGGGAGCGGGCGAGATGCTGGCCATTCTGGGCCCCAGCGGCTCAGGCAAGACCAGCCTGCTGCGGGTGATCAACTTGCTGGACCGACCGGACACCGGCTCGGTGCTCATCGACGGCCGGGACCCGCGAGCTGGCAACCTGCTGGAAATCCAGCGCTCCATGGCCATGGTGTTCCAGAAGCCTGTGCCGTTCTCTATGAACGTCTACGATAACATCGCCTATGGGCTGCGGCTCCGGAAGCGGGGCCGCCAGGAGATCGACCACGCCGTTAGAGGTGCGCTGGAGCTGCTGGACATGACCGGCAAGGAACGGCAGTACGCGAAGAGCCTGTCCGGCGGCGAGGCTCAGCGGCTGGCGTTCGCGCGGGCGTACGTTCTCCAGCCGAAGTTGCTGCTGCTCGACGAGCCCACTGCAAGCCTGGACCCGGCGAACGGGGGGATCATAGAAAAGGCTATCCTGGACGTAAACAAACGTTATGGCACCACCGTCATCCTGGTCACCCATAGCATCCACCAGGCCATGCGGCTCGCAGGGCGGTCGGCGTTCATGATGGACGGTGTCATCGTCGAATCCGGCCAGACGAAGCAGCTGATCACCACTCCGAAGGACCCGCGGACCGGCCAGTTCATCAGGGGAGAAATCATCTGTTGAACACGAATGCCTGAGCTATGCTGTCTTGTTTTTCGTTTATATACAGGCTAATAGACCACCGCCCTTGTATATTGCACAGCGCAGCGTTCGTCTACGATTCGCCTTCCAGAACGCCTGCCAGAGCAGGCGTTCAAAAGGCGAATATGTTGGCGTGAATTTTGCAACCTGATATCACCCTGCTACATGTGCAGCATAAGTGCTGACGAGTAGGATGACCTGAAATTAAAAAAATAAAAAAGAGAACTGTTTTTACGACGAAGTCTGGTTGAGCAGGTCAGCGTAGAACAGGGGCTTGCCGTACTGTTCCTGGCCGTAGGTGCTGATCTTCTGCTGTGTCTCCTGGCTGGTCATGAACTCCATAAAGTTCATCGCCATCTCGTTGTTGACACTTGGGTGCATCGTCTTGTTGATCGCTATCAGGTCGTACTTGTTGATCAGGATCTTCGGGTCATCTTCGACCATGATCGCCAGCGACAGGTTCTTCTGCTGCTTCATGTACGAGCTAATGTCGCTCAGGATGTAAGCATTCATCTGGTCGGCCATCCGCAGGCTGTCAGCCTGGCCCAGGCCGGTTGTCTTATACCAGGATGCCTCGGTCACGTTGGACGGCACAGTGCCGGTTACGGTGGTCTTCCAGATGTCCTTCTCCTTCACGTGAGTGCCGGACTCGTCGCCCCTGGAGATGAAGGCCGCTTTCGAATCGCGGATCTTCTGGAACGCTTCGGAGGCGTTTGTCATGTTCTTGATACCGGCGGGGTCGTTAGCCGGGCCCGCTATGATGAAGAAGTTGTGCGCGAACTGGGTGCGGTTCCAGCCATAGCCATCGTTAATGAACTTGGTCTCGGCTGCCGGGCTGTGGACGATGAGCACGTCTACGTCGCCGGACTCGCCGAGCTTCAGCGCCTGGCCGGAGCCGACAGAGGTCCACTGCAGGTCAGCGTTGTACTTCTCATTGAAGGAAGGCTTCAAGTAGTCCAGCAGACCGGTATCCTGCATACTGGTAGTGGTCGCCAGCATCAGTTTCTCAGCCGGCGCCGAGGTGGGCGTCGGGGTTGCGGTCGGTGACGGGGCAGCGGTCGGCGTGGGCGTTGTGCACCCGGAGAGCGCTGCTACAATTGTTATAGCAATAATAGCTACTATAGATAGCTTGAGTACCTTATGTGATAGCATAATAATCCTAAGCTACATAAATAGGTATACCTGATATAGGTATCGTAATTTTTATTGATTAACTTATAATCGGTGAACGTCACATATTATTTTGAAAAAGGAGCTGGAATACGCATATATTTTTATGATGTTCAACATGAATGATAAATTTATTCGCAAGTTTAATAGAATGTACGATTTCATCCGATTGTGGCAATCCTCGTTCGGAGCGCGGCAGGAAACCTGGAAGCCCAGGGATTTCGGGCCGAACTTGTCAGAGGTCTCCCTGAATTTCTTTGCGATGAGGATGGGGGCTTCGTCCCACTAGGCTTCCTCAAACTGGTAACCCTTCTTGATCAGCGGTTTGGTCAGCCGATCCGGTCTCTGGACGAACTCCCGGCAGGTGGCACTCTTGGGGCAGATCGACCTGCAGGTCGATGCCGGACCAACTGATCGTGTCGTGGAAGGCTACAAGATGTACCAGATCTTACAGGCGGCTATAGGGCTCGGATTGTTCGACTGGCTGGAAAAACAGGCCCGCGAGATACTCCGCGGGAAGGCGAAGGTGAACCCCACCTGACCCTTTTATATTTTATACGGATAGATGTAAGACTTCCGGATGATCGGCAGATGTTAAAGAGTTCTACTAACTTGTCGTTAAAATTTATTTGTTTGTCTTGCCATTCAATGGCAATTTTTCCCTTTTATGCTAATCAACAGTGTTAATCTATAATAATCTGGCTACATAGTACCTTTCGGGTAAATGTGGGTGTTGATCTATGTCATCAAAGGGCCGGATAGCTATCGCGCCAGCCAGGGTATTACATAGAGGTTTAGCTTTAGTCATTCTTATCGTGCTCATCTCAGGGCTGTTAATACCGTCGATGGCATATGCCTACCGGGAATCGGCGATGGAGCTGGTGGCCGGAAACGTGATCGTGCAGAACCAGAGCTATTCGACTACCACCCGGCAGAACCTGTTTCATGCTGCCTCGGCTGCCGGCGCTGATACGGAGTCCTTCGCTTTCGGTAGCTCGCCGGAAGGCAGTATCAATCTGGCGCAAACGTCCAGCAGCGATGCATTAGCCCAGGAAACCGGTTTCTTTGACTCCAGTGCTACATCTGATATCGTCCTCCCCGTCCCTCTCGGACAGGGGTATCTGGGCACGTTCATCGGTGATCCGATCTCCATCAGTAAACCTGCGGGCAGTGGCCTGCTTTTCCCGCAGATGATTAAGATCGACGGTGGCATGATCGATTCTCATTCAACAACCGGAAAAACGAATCGTTCCGGGACTGTATCTACCAATAACTCTACCCTGTTCGCAGGTCAAAATCAGACCGCGACAATGCGACCCGCCATGGATACTGGATTCAACAACAGCAGTATCAACAGCAGTACCGGCAATGATACTCTCACCGGGAACGTCACGAAGGATGTCTTGTCTCAAAGCAATGCTACGAATATGCCTTCCTTTAATGTGACTCCCGTCATCAAGCCCACAGATCCGCTGGGCCACCAGACGAACAAGCCTTTCACCCTGGCCATATTTTCACCCGGGCCCAGCCCTCATAAGGTGAAACGTGAAAAGGTGGAAAACATGACGTCCTGGGAGCGGTTCATGATGAACACGATCGGGCGGAGCACTACGGACAGAGGTATTAACGGGACCATTTCACAGCCCGTGGATATCAGGCCTGATAAGATACTGGCACCGATCACGCCCTTCTTATTCATCGAAGACGCGCTGAGCATGACCCTGCCAGGTGCCCGGCTGAGCAACCGGATGTGGCCGCTCTGAACGATTGGTGTAAGTATCCCGGTATTTTACCCGGAAGATGCTGGATGACCTGGTAGCGTTAGGGGAGAGTACCGGCAAGAGTCGCGAAGAGCTCGAGGAGGCGGTATCCCGGGATCCAGGGAATGCAGGGCTGCACTACTACCTTGGTGCTGCACTTTCGGAAGAGGAAAAGTACTCTGAGGCAGTCGAGCACTTTAAAAAGGCACTCGAACGAGAGCCCGGGCGCATTAATGCGAAGAGGATGCTGGCCATTGCCCTGACCGAAATCGGCCGAGGGGATGAAGCGGTGGCTGTCGCCCGGGAAGTCTCGGAGAGCGATCCGGACTAATAAGAGTACTGTCTCGCAAAAAGCAAAAGTGATCAGGGACATGTTCAAGATCGAGTACTTCGATGAAGATTTATCTACGGAGCATATGCTGGAGAAAAGCCCGTACAGGGAGTTAACTATGCTGGGCGATCTCATCATTACATTCGCAAAACTCTTCTGAGCATATCCCCTGAAAGCTGTGCCTTGATCAATTCCCGCCGTTGATCCGGTAGAATATGAGATCGATACGGCGACGATGCTGTCCCATACTGTAACTTTCACGACAAAGGCGAGTAGCGATCCAAATGCCCTGAAAATACATATATAGTATGATATGATACAATATCGTACCATGAATGATACAATTAAGACGATCATCTACTCATGGATGGATAGAAAAATCTCACAAGTAGTGCCCAGAAGCATGGCGGTAGATGAGTACATTAAATCCACCCCTCGCAAGATCATTGTCATCACAGGATTCCGCCGGTGCGGGAAAACCTACCTCGCTCTGGAAACGATAAAAAGGTTGCTTGACGGGAAAAG
>Ga0366806_1102_pt2 | contig 11399 bp, 14 predicted proteins | sample TotcelN113001L14_FD_207023 | JGI IMG/M metagenome (GOLD analysis project Ga0366806, IMG submission 207023) | Enriched cells from coal bed in the Powder River Basin, Montana, United States - Total cells N11 rep3 HSBNCT.N11.300.1.L14 ...
GATACCTATAGGTTCAATGGCAGTCGCAGCCGTAAAGGAGTATCTGGTTAAATCCCGCCCGCTTCTTATTCAAAAGGCAGATGAAAAAGCCCTTTTTGTTAATATAAACGGTGGAAGGCTCACCAGGCAGGGCTTCTGGAAAATAATAAAGCAATATAAGAATCAGGCAAAAATAAGCAAGGATATAACGCCCCATACTCTTAGGCATTCCTTTGCAGCACATTTACTGGAAAACGGAGCGGATCTGAGATCCATACAGGAAATGCTGGGGCACTCGGATATATCTTCCACACAGATATATGCACAGATAGCCAAGAACAAAATAAAGGAAATATATAAAAAGACACACCCAAGAGCTTAAAATAAAAAGTGGTTGGAAAATTAAATAAATGGTATATTTATAATAAAAAAACTAAGGTATTTTATCTTGGTTTTTTTGATATGAGGCATTCAGCCAAAGCACAAGGGTTGTTATATAAAAACACAAGGAGAGAACATATGAAAAGAGTAATTCTAATTGTTATGGACAGCGTAGGAGTGGGCGAATTGCCTGATGCACAAAAATATGGAGACAAGGGAAGTAATACTCTCGGGAATATTGCAACAGCTGTAAAAGGCTTTACATTAGCCAATCTTGAAAAGCTGGGGCTGGGATATATTGAAGGAATGCAAATGTTTCAAGGCAAGGAACTGCCTATAGGCAGCTATGGACGCATGGCCGAAAAATCGCCTGGAAAGGATACTACTACAGGACACTGGGAGCTGGCTGGAATCATATTGGACAAGCCGTTTCCTGTTTATCCGGAGGGTTTTCCACCGTCAGTAATCACTAAATTTGAAGAGGCGATAGGAACCAAGTCAATTGGCAATTTCGCAGCATCGGGTACGGAAATTAAAGAGTTAGGACAACAGCATGTAAAGACAGGATATCCAATTGTTTATACTTCAGCAGACAGCGTTTTTCAGATTGCTGCTCATGAAGAGGTAATTCCTATCGAGAGATTATATGAGATTTGCCGGATAGCCCGGGAAATATTACAAGGTGAACATGGTGTAGGAAGAGTCATTGCAAGACCGTTTACCGGTACCGTGGGTGAATTTGTGCGTACCGACAGGCGGCATGATTTTTCTCTGGAGCCTGAAAAGGTAACGATTCTGGATTCGCTTAAGGAAAAGGGACTTAAGGTAAAAGGCGTGGGTAAGATAAAGGATATATTCAACGGCAGGGGTATCACTGATACGGTTTATATTCATGGTAACATGGATGGAGTGGATAAAACTCTGGCTTACATAAAGGAAGAATTTACAGGACTCATATTTACCAACCTTGTGGATTTTGACATGCTTTACGGTCATAGAAATAATGTGGAGGGATATGCAGCTGCACTAAAGGAATTTGATTCCAGAATACCTGAAATCCTTAATAATCTTAAGGTTGACGATATTTTGATAATAACAGCCGATCATGGCTGTGATCCTACCACTGTCAGCACCGATCACTCAAGAGAATACGTACCGCTGCTGGTTTACGGCGAAAAACTGAAGCGCGGTGTAAACCTTGGCACAAGATCCTCGTTTGTCGATATTGCTCAGACTATTGCGGAAATATTCGGCACAGGAACGGAATATAGCGGTAAAAGCTTCTACAGGGATGTGCTATTATGAGAATGTATGATGTAATTGAGAGCAAAAGGGATGGAAAAGAGCTTTCGTATGTAGAGCTGGAATACTTTATAAAAGGCTATTGCAACAGTGAAATTCCTGATTACCAGGTATCCGCTCTGCTGATGGCAATATACCTGTGCGGTATGAATCAGCGGGAGACGGCTGATTTGACTATGATAATGGCAGATTCAGGAGACAGGATTGACCTGTCCGCCATAGAAGGCATTAAGGTAGACAAGCACAGCACCGGAGGGGTGGGAGACAAGACAACACTTGTACTTGCTCCTATTGTTGCCGCCTGCGGTGTACCTGTGGCAAAAATGTCTGGCAGAGGTCTTGGACATACAGGCGGTACCATAGACAAGCTTGAGTCTATAAAAGGATTTCGTACTTCTCTTTCAAACGATGAATTTATTAATAATGTACGTTCAATAGGATTGGCTGTGGCCGGCCAGACAGGAAACCTGGCTCCGGCAGACAAAAAGCTTTATGCATTAAGGGATGTTACCGCCACTGTAAGTAATATTTCTCTCATTGCCAGCAGCATAATGAGTAAAAAAATAGCATCAGGCGCAGACAGGATAGTTCTTGACGTAAAAACAGGCAGCGGTGCATTTATGAAAACCTTTGAGGATTCCATGGCCCTGGCACGCGAAATGGTAAGTATAGGTGACAATGTGGGAAGGAAAACCGTTGCTTTGATAACCAATATGGATATGCCTTTGGGAAATGCCATAGGCAATTCGCTTGAAGTGAAGGAAGCTGTTTCCACACTTATGGGCAAGGGGCCTGCAGACCTGGAGGAGGTATCCTTTGAGCTGGCAGCCAGAATGATTGAGACAGCAGGAATGGGAAGCATAGAATACTGCAGGAAGCTTGTTGGGATGAAAATTCAGGATGGAAGCGCTATAGAAAAATTCAATCAAATGGTCCGGCAGCAGGGCGGTCTTTACAAAGTGAACCAGGAGAACTGGCTTGTTGATGATGTAGCTTTTGTTACCGAGGTATTATCATCTAAAAAAGGCTATATATCATCCATCAGAACCGATGCTCTTGGAACGGCTTCGGTAATACTCGGAGCAGGCAGGGAAACAAAAGAAAGCAGTATAGATCATGCAGCAGGCATCATGCTTTTTAAAAAGCCCGGTATGAAGGTTATGAAAAATGAGTTGATTGCCCGGCTCTATACAAACAAAAAGGAAAAAATCAATGAAGCAAAGGGTGCTTTGCTTGATTCCATAAGCTTCAGCACTGAAGTACAGCCCCAAAAGCCGTTGATACTTGCATTTGTTTCTGAGAATGATACATTTATATATTGATATTCTCCTCGTTAAGTACCGATGCAAATATAACTTCCCGTATAAGTTTCTGAAAATGCAGTCCATTGCGGCCGACACTTTCAGAAAAACGGGAAGTAATATTTGCAGTACTCCTAAAAGCATGCCCCTAAAATTTCAATGATACAGAATATAAGGCCGGTTTACGGCATAACAATTAGTATTAGGGAAACTATGCACTTGCGAGGGGTGTTTTATGATGAAAAAAACTCATGTGTCTTTTCTTGTAATTGTATTCATGCTTGTAAATATCAGTATTATTCCAGTTTTTGCAGCAAATGAAGATATTTATAGTACGGCAACAGTCTCAAAAATAATGGATAAAACTAATGTTATGAGCTTGAAGGCCAAAGGAGCGGCACTGGTCGACGGAGCCTCAGGCACTGTACTTCTGGAAAGCAACAGCCATGAGAGGCTGCAAATTGCAAGCGTGACAAAGGTAATGTCAATGCTGCTTATAATGGAAGCTATTGATTCTGGAAAGCTGGCTTTTGATACTAAAGTCACAGTAAGTGATCATTCTTACAGAATGGGCGGCTCTCAGGTCTGGCTGGAGCCGAAGGAAGTTTTTACAGTACATGAGCTAATGGAAGCGGTGGCAATCCACTCGGCCAACGATGCCACAGTTGCTCTTGGAGAAGCGGTGGCAGGGAGTGAAGAGGCTTTTGTCGCTATGATGAACGACAAGGCCAGGGAGCTTGGTATGGAAAACACCAACTTTTTGGACTGCACCGGACTTACAGATGAGGGACATTACAGCAGCGCTCATGATATAGCCATAATGTCACGGGAGCTTTTGTTAAAACATCCCCAAATAAAGGATTATACCACTACCTGGCACTCAACATTCAGAAACAATACTTCTGGGAAAAAGCCGGTTTCCCTGGATAATACCAATAAACTGGTACATTATTATGAAGGCACCACAGGACTTAAGACAGGCTTTACTACCAAGTCGGGCTTTTGTCTGTCGGCAACGGCAGTCAGGAATGGACAGCTTCTTATAGCGGTAGTTTTAGGCGAACCTGATTCCAATACAAGATTTGCAGAGGCACGCAAGTTACTTGACTATGGCTTTGCAAATTTCGAGACAACAAAGGTTGAGAGCAAAGGTGATGAAGTCCAATGGGTAGAGGTAAAGAAAGGCTTGAAGGACAGCGTAAAAGCGATACACAAGGATGATGTCAGCCTGCTGCTGAAAAAAGGTGACAAAAGCAAGCTGGAGAAAACTGTAATGATGGATAAGGATATAACAGCACCCGTAAAAGCAGGTCAAAAGATAGGTGTCATTATTTATTCAATTGAAAATAAAGAAGTGGGAACAGCGGAGATTGTTGCATATGAAGATATACAAAAAGCTACCTTCATAAAACTGTTCCTGAGGATGACCCTGGAATGGTTCTGTGTAGGAAGGACCATGACTTAGGAGTACTTAAAATATTACTGCCCGTTTTTCAAAAATGTAGGATGCATAGGCGAGTAGCAAATGCAAAGCATTTGCGACCAGTCTCGGCCGCAATGGACTGCATTTTAGAAACTTATACGGGAAGTTATATTTTCACCAGAACTTAGCTTGGAAAAGCAGGAAATTCAGGAGCGGCACAAATTGCCGCTCCTTTATACTTCATTGGAAATTGATTTATACTTGTATGTGGTCAGAAGGCATTTGTTCAGCCTGATTCATCTTCCAAGGACAATCTGTCCCAATTCTTTAGAAAATGAAGCTTCAATCTTGTATGCTCCTCATAGGTTTCTTTTGTAATAATGCCTTTCTTGTACAATTGATCAAGCAGATTATTAACTTCCAAGCACATATCAGCAAGAATTTTCAAATTCTTCATTGATTTTCCTCCGTATCTATGTATATTTAATATAACAATTTCCCAGAAAATTTTCAAGCTTTACATGTAATAAAGTGGAAAAAAATATTGAAAAATGTTACAGACAAGTTATAATATAGATTATAAGGGACAAAGAATGATTTCTTTATTAAGAATACGAGGGGGATACAGGAATGAGATTTGTGAATAAGCTTTCCTATTCATGCGCCCAAAAGCTGGCTGCTGCTATGAATGAAAATCATCAGAAAAGGTCTGTTTACTACTTTTCCTTTCAAATCATATTCGGAGGGGTTATAAAAAATATTGTATTATTATCTCTGGCAATTTTGTTAGGCGTGTTATTGCCCGCCCTTGTCAGTGCGGCAGTATTTGCAGCAATACGTATGCTTGCAGGCGGATATCACATGGATACTTACGGCAAATGTCTTTTAGTATCTATTTTCATGTTTATGCTGGCTGCCCTGACTGCACAATATACATATCAATATTGGAATTATACATCACTGGCCGTATTGATTGCCATAACCTTGGTTTATGGGCTTTATACCATGATAAGGTACGCTCCGAAAGACACACCTCACAAGCCTATTACAGATTCCCGAGAAATAAAGAAGTTTAAGGTGTTGTCAATTCTTTGTCTTGTTGTGCTGATTATTTCCGCATCAATATTGGCATATTTTAATCTCAATATTTTCGCATTAGCTATCTGTTTCGGCAGTATTCTCGAATTATTTACCGTTACCCCCCTGGGAAATAATTTCTTTGACATGATCAGGAACGGAATTGCTCATAAACGTGAAAAAGCAGCCTAATGTTCTGATAGAATACATATTTTATCAATACATGTAAAAATATTCATAATTCTTTGTTTATATTATAGATAATTTGTAATAGAATAGGAAATCAGCCCAGGGTACCCAAATGTTTAAAATAAAGTAAGCTATACTGACCCCACAATAAGGGAACCCTTAAACTACATTTAAGGGTGCTTTTTTCTGTTTGTTTTTATAAATCCGTTTATAAACGGATCAACCTCATAGATATCCAGATCATTATTCTTCATTTTTACAGCCAGCTTGAAGTAAGGCACAAATCCTTCGTCTCTCAGATATTCATCGTGACTTTTGATTTCAAAGCAATAAGGATCTGCGTTTTTGCCCGGCAATGTTGTATAATCATCTGTAATCCCCAAAATGTAGTCGGCAGATACGTTGAAATGCTTAGCAATAGAAGCCAGGGCAGTAGTGTCGGGTTCACGTTCGCCTATTTCATATTTGGAAACCGATTCTCTGCTTTTACCGACGGCTTTGCCGACTTCGCCTTGAGTCTGGCCTTTTATATCTCTCAAATTCTTTAAACGTTCCGCAAAAACCGACATATTCTATTCCTCCTGTGCATAATTATATGATAAATTGTCGGGATTAACAAACAATTTTTGAATATTGCCCGGCACTTCCATTAGGATAAAAAAATAGTAAAAAATGTTAAATAATTATTGACTTATGTCGTATATAGTAATATAATTGTGGTACATGATGTACCATGTACAATTTAAAAGAAAATGATAAAGATGAGGATGAGAAATAATTATGTTTTATTACGGATTTTATGAAAAGTTTTTAAAATGGTGTGAAAATCATACTGCATTAGGAATATTGATAATCCTGGGTGCAATTGTATTGATGCTGACTCTTATGCGCCTTTTTATCAGCACAAGCTATGATGAAAAAATAAAAAAAACAACAGATAAATCAATAAAAATGTATAAAGGAGTCAAATCATGTATAATGAAATGTCTGAACATAAAGTCCATAAAATGATTGAAAGAATCAAATCATCTGATGAACCTCTGGATAGGCTGGCTAAGCATGTATTGGAAGCCAGTTCTGATCTGGATGATTTAATCAGAACAATACAAATAAATGATACAAGCAAAGAATTCATTACTATGAAAATATGAGCCTTATAATAGTCAACCATCATCTTATCTGGTATAATGTATAGTTGATGACGGGGAAAATAACTCGAAGGGTTATTGGATCCTAAAAGGAGATTATTCATTATGCACAATGTCATGCAGTATGTTTATATAATAATTGTCTTATTATTATCACTGAGTTTTCATGAGTTTTCACATGCCTTCATTTCATACAAGCTTGGTGACCCAACTGCCAGGGATCATGGAAGACTTACGCTAAATCCGATAAAACATCTTGATCCGCTGGGCACTATTATGATGGTTGCGTCTATGATCGGAGGAGCAGGTATCGGATGGGCAAAGCCTGTGCCCATAAATCCTACGTATTATAAAAATAAAAAAGCAGGAACAATGCTTGTGAGTATAGCGGGGCCGGTTTCAAACCTTCTTTTGTCTTTTGTTTTCGTTTTCCCCCTTCTATATATCGGTTCCAGATTTGATATCAATGCTCTGGATTCATCAGACCTGAATTTGATGATATTCAGTATAAGCCGTATGTTTGTGCTTACAAATATAAATCTTGCTGTGTTCAATCTGCTTCCGGTTCCACCTTTGGACGGATCAAAAATACTATCGGGAATACTTCCTTCAAGACAATACTACCAGTTCATGAGATATGAAAACTATATCGGAATAGTATTCATACTGGTCATTTTTATGTTCCCCGGTATATTAAGAGGTGTATTGTACGCAGTAGCCAATCCGGTAAGCAGTGTTATGATTAAAATTGCTGTATGGATATTCGGACTGTTCGGTGTAATTTAGGCATGACTGTTGACAATAGCCAAATGCTTGACTACAATAATATAAAACAAAAATCCTACAGAATACTTAGCACAGGAGAGTGAGACAGATGGAAAAACAACCGATTTTTAGCGGAATGAGGCCTACAGGTGCATTACATCTGGGTAATTATTTTGGGGCTCTAGAAAACTGGGTAAAGCTCCAGGATGAATATAACTGCTTTTTTGGAGTAGTAGACTGGCATGCACTGACTACCGGCTATGAGGATACTTCAAATCTTAAGGAATATATAAATGATCTGGTTGTCGACTGGCTCAGCGCTGGATTGGATCCGGAAAAGTGCAGCATAATGCTGCAATCAGCCGTAAAAGAGCATGCAGAGCTGCATTTGCTGTTTTCCATGATCACACCTCTTTCGTGGCTTTTCAGATGCCCGACTTACAAGGATCAGCTTGCACAGTTGAAAGAGAAAAATTTAACCACCTACGGTTTCTTAGGGTATCCATGTCTCATGTCGGCAGATATTCTTCTCTACAAAGCACCTGTAGTGCCTGTTGGTGAAGATCAGCTGCCTCATATAGAGCTGGCCAGGGAAATGGCCAGAAGATTCAATTATCTTTATGGTGAAGTTTTTCCCGAGCCTGTTCCAAGGCTGACAAAGGCAAAAGTACTGCCTGGCACCGATGGAAGAAAAATGAGCAAGAGCTATGGCAATACTATTGCACTTTCCGACGAACCTGAGACAGTGCGCAAAAAGGTAATGTCCATGATCACCGACCCTGCCAGGATACGAAAGGATGACCCCGGGCATCCTGAAGTCTGTGCGGTTTATGCATTTCATAAGGTTTTCAATGAGACGGAGATTTCTGAAATAGAGAACCAATGCACAGGCGGGAAAATCGGTTGTGTACAATGCAAAAAGAACCTGGCGGTAAAAATGGCAGAGCAGCTGTCACCGATATATGAAAAAAGGCTGGAAATTCTAAAAAGGCCCGGATATGTCAGGGAAGTATTGGAGCAGGGCAACAGGAATGCAAGAAAAGCAGCTGAAAAGACAATGGCAGATGTACGCAAGGCAATGAATATTGATTGGTAAAAGTGAGAGGGAAAAACCTAAGTGGAAAGCGTTTTAACCAATGCCTGCACAATAAGAATACAGAATTTTGAAGGCCCTTTTGATTTGTTATTCCACTTGATCAGTGAAAACAAGTTCAATATTTATGACATACCTATAAATATCATTACAGATCAATATATGGAATATCTTTTTGCCATGCAGGAGCTTGATCTGGAAATAGCCAGCGAGTTCCTGGTCATGGCGGCCACACTTATACACATCAAATCGAAAATGCTGCTGCCTGATAAAAAGGAAGCGAAGCCGGAAGAGGGAGACCCTAGAGAAGAGCTGGTTCTAAAGCTTCTGGAATACAGGAAATACAAGGAGTTTTCCCATACACTACGTCAGCGGGAAATCCAATGGTCAGCGCTTTATTACAAACTTCCCGAAGCCATTCAATTCACAAGATCTGATGAAATTATCGAGCTTTCGGTTCCTGAGCTAACCCGCTTTTACTGTGAACTGCTGGAACGAAACAGGAAGAAAATAAATCCCAATGTCAGTGGAATGAATCAGATAATACAGCACGAGAAGGTATCACTAAAAAGCAAGATGAGAGAAATACTCAGAGAATTGATTAACAGATCCTTTTTCAGGTTTGCTGAAATCTTTTCATTTAAAAATAAATCAAAAACCGATGTTATTACCGGCTTTATGGCAATTCTTGAATTGGCCAAAATGAAAAAGGTAAAGCTGGAGCAGAAGAAACAGTTTGCTGATATTTATATCCGCAAAACAGGGCTTGAAATTGGAGAGCTGGAAGACGAAAGTATGGCTGTTGACTAGTACTCTGTCAACTTTAAAATATACTGTTGGTGTCAAGTCTAATCCTGAATTTATAAGCATTCACCTTAATGTATATAGAATGTAAATAGACTTGACACCCTACTGGAAAGGATTATTTATTAACATGGAAATTAAAGAAATGGAATCAGTAATAGAAGGCTTGCTGTTTGCAGCGGGAGATCCGCTTGAGACGGAAAAGATAGCTGAAATCCTTGAAATAGATAAAAAAAGTGCAAGGCTTGTTCTTAACAATATGGTGGCAAATTACCGCAGCTCCAAAAGAGGGATAATGATTCGGGAGATAGACGGCAGCTATCAGCTTTGTACCAGGTTTGAGCATTATGATTATATCAGGCGGCTATTTGAGCCGAGACAAAAGCAGGCCTTGTCCCAGGCAGCCTTCGAAACACTGGCCATAATTGCCTATAATCAGCCTGTAACAAGAACAAAAATAGAACAAATAAGGGGTGTAAACTCCGACAGCGCCGTCACACGTCTTGTGGAGCGTAATCTTGTAAGAGAAGCCGGAAGAATGGATTCGCCGGGAAAACCAATGCTGTACGAAACCACAGAGGAGTTCCTGAGAAGCTTCGGGTTCAAATCAAAAGCAGATCTTCCCATTTTGGAAATGAAGGATATTATCTCAAATGATCAGGCAGCCAATAATGTAATTCCAATAACAGAAGAAATTCAAAATCAAAATTGTGATTAAATTTCGGCTATTATGGAAAAAATAACTAATACTACAGCTTTAATATCATTTTATTATCGGCATTTATAGCCCTTGTGGAAATAGTCGCAAAGCTTTAATGCGTTATTTCTACCGGATAATTGGAAAATTTATGCTGCAGTATAATGAGGTGTTTTAAGTGCGCTATTTAGTTATTTTCCTGGTAATGGCCAGTATTATTGCCGTATTAATCTTTCTTGAGATTAAATCTGTCATCGAATATATACGAAATGACAATGATGATTATATTGTTATTTCTTTTTATACAATGAAAGGCATATTTAAATACAAATACGAAATTCCATTGGTAGATTTAGGCCTGACAGGAATCAAATTCAAGCTGGTAAGAGAGGTTGGCAAAAAGGAGAGAGTAGTAAGTACAAGGAAGGAGAAGCTCAAGGTAACGGAAATTTTCGATAAATATACTACTGTCAGGGATTATTATAAGTCAAACCAAAAACTGATATGTGATTTGAGGGACTATATTAAAACCAGAATAGTTCTTTCGCAATTCAATCTGGAAATAACGGAAGGTACTGAAAATGCCAGTCACACCGGTATTATATGCGGATTTCTATGGGCTGCGTCCGGTCTTTTATCTACGGCTCTTACAAATACCTTTAAAACCTTTAAAAAGTGCGTTACCATAAAACCCAATTACAATAAAAAGGAATTTACTGTTGATATATTCTGCATATTTCATGTAAAACTGGTTCATATTATAGTGATGGTAACAAAAATCTACTTAAACGGGCTTAAGGAAAAGAAAAAAGTTGATAAGAGAGACAGGTGGTGGATTAAATGGCGGAGCATCCAATAGAAGGATTGATGACGACAGCGATGGAAAGTATCAAGGAAATGGTGGATGTTAATACTATTGTAGGTGATGCGGTGCAGTCTCCCGACGGTACGGTGATTATACCCATATCAAGGGTAGCATTCGGCTTTGCAGCAGGAGGCGGAGAATATAAACAGTCATGCGCCAATGAAGCAGACAGGGAAGATGATGAAAGCAGCGGAAAAAGCGAAAAATTTCCCTTCGCAGGCGGTAGTGGAGCGGGGGTAAGCATTAATCCCGTAGCATTCATGGTAGTAGGGAATGGACAGATACGGCTTCTTCCTGTGAACATAAACTCATCCGTTGATAAAATTCTGGATATTATTCCCGAGCTATTGAGTAAAATGGAAGATACCATTAAGA
>Ga0366806_1034_pt2 | contig 11344 bp, 13 predicted proteins | sample TotcelN113001L14_FD_207023 | JGI IMG/M metagenome (GOLD analysis project Ga0366806, IMG submission 207023) | Enriched cells from coal bed in the Powder River Basin, Montana, United States - Total cells N11 rep3 HSBNCT.N11.300.1.L14 ...
TGCCCGCGCGACCGCGTCCGCTGGCATCGGAGGCGACCGACCCGACATCCGCCAGGCGCCAGTGGATCGCCGGCTTGGCCTTCTTCACGGCCGCGGCGTAGGCGGTGTTCACCGTGACCTTGCCACCGGCCGACGCCGGGGGCACCTGGTAGTCCAGCGGCAGCGCGACCAGCTTGTCGAGGGGGAAGGGCACCTCTCCCTTGGCCTTGATCCCGGTCATCTCCAGGAACGGCCAGCGGTCACGGAAGACCGTCGAGTACTTGTTGCTGGCAAGCGCGATCGGGTTCTCGGCGGCGAAGGCCACCGACCCGGAGGTGTCATTGATGATGACCCCGTACTCCTGTGCGGCCCTTGCCACGGTGCGCGCCGCCGGGGACAGCTTGAGCTTCGAGAGGTCCAGGCTGGCGGGCAGCCGCAGCATCTGCCCGATGGTGAGCTGGGTGCCGGGTGAGTTGCCGTCGGTGCGGTTGGCCGGCCAGGAGACGGCGCTGCGTCGTGTCAGCGGGATCGCGAGGTTGATGACGTGGTCGATGCGCCCGTCGAGGAGTTCCTGCTGGCGGATCGTGAGGCCCCACAGGGCAAGGCCGCTCGCGGAGACCCCGTAGTAGTTTCCGAAGGTGCCTCGCGACTGGTCGGCGCGCGCGATCCGTCCGCCCCAGCAGGCCTGCCACTTGCCATCGACCTTCTGCGCCTTCCACAACTCCACCAGTTCGCGGGTGTCGACGTTGTAGATCGACACCGAGCCGTCGGTCGACTGGTCGGGCTGCAGGTCGATGGGCACATGGATGTTGCGCAGTTGCCGGTTGAGGTCGGTGTCCCAGCCCTTCCATTTCCGCTGGCAATTCCAGCCGGTGATGTCGTGCACCGGGTCGGAGTTGTTGGCGACGTACAACGCTGGTGAAAAGCGGTTGGTGTTGATGTTGACGTTCGCGGCGGTCGGGGTGCCGTAGTAGTTGTGGGCCTGCGCGTTGAGGCTCTTGATGAGCGCGGCCGAATCGGCTGCGGCCGGTGTGGCGGCGGGGAGCTTCTGGTAGAGGGGAGAGGTCTTCGCGAAGACCCGCGATGGGTAGGCACGCGAGTCAGAGCCGGACCGGCTCTTGGCGCTCGCGGGAGACAGCGGGGTGAGCAGGAGCGCCAGCACGGCGGCAGCAGTCAGGCAGGTGCGTATCGGGGGGGTCATCAGCGTCCAATGCGTGGTGCGGGGGGTGTGCGGGCCACCGGACGCTCGCAGATCGGAGACGGGGTGGCCTCAAGGGGTACTCCTGAATTCTGCACGGGTTGGACCGGTGGGGTAAGTCCCCGAATGGGCACGTGCGCACCGGGTAACTACGGGTATCGGGTTCGTGGATCGGAGGCGACATGGCACGGATCAGCAAGCGCGAGGACGTGAGTCCGGAGGCGGGCAAGCGGGAGTACGGCGACGTGGAGTTCGCCGACCCGACGAACAAGAAGTATCCGATCGACTCCGCGGAACACGTCCGGGCGGCGTGGAGCTACATCAACCACAAGGACAATGCCGCGAAGTACACCAAGGGCGACGCCGAGGAGATCCGCAAGCGCATCAAGAAGGCTGCGCCCAAGTTCGACGTGGAGATCGAGGACTGACCGCAACCGCAGCGGCCGGCCCTGCCTGGCCCCGTGAAACCCGGATGGTTGTGGTTATCGGAGCACCCACCACGGGCTGGTAAGGCCTGACCCCTGTCATTGTGGTTATCGACACACGCGGACCGTCCAAATCGACCACCGCGGGGGTCGCGACCCCGACACCCGCTCGCTGGAGGCTCATAACCACGAGGTCGGGGGTCGGCAGCACAGCTAGGCGACCGGGCCCAGATAGCGCAGGTAAATCCGGTCCGTGCCACCGGACCAGGACAGGTCGAGTTGCCAGCAGCCTTCCCCGGGGAGGTCGATAATCGACGGGCCCGGGCCGCCGGCCACCTCACGACGGACCGTTTCAATGTCGGTTTCCCTGCGGGCATGGATGAGCATCGGTCCCCCGGTGTGGATATCGGCCACCCACAGGACCTTGTTGGCCCGGCCCTCGGGCTGCCGCTCCCGCAACGGCCACCCGAAGGGCACCGCAACGACATGGCCCTCGACGGACCTCAGGTGCGCGACAGGCTGCTCGGGGGGCGCGAACCCGCTCCGGGCCCATTCAGGCAGCGGGCCGACCGTCGGGTCCGTACACGCGAAGGCCGGTTCGGGGGTGATGGGTGCGGGCGGCGGTGTCGGCACAACCGCCGAGCAACCCGCAGCTGATGCGCTGACCAGGATCAACGCCGCCCGAAGGCAACGGGACCAGCGCATGGCTCTCCTCGCAGTGGCTCTCATCCAGTGTGCGTTCCACGATCGCTCTTCCTCAACAGCCGGCGCCCGCGAGTGCCCCGCAGCAGCCGTCTCAGCGGAGAACGAGAGCCCGGTCGAGGCCCGCCTTGAGGTCCGCCACCAGGTCGGCCGGATCCTCCACCCCGAGGCTGAGGCGCAGCATGCCGTCGGTGATGCCTGCCGCCGCCCGGATGTCCTCGGGCATGGATGCGTGGGTCATGGTTGCCGGGTGCGACACCAGCGACTCGACGCCGCCGAGGCTCTCGGCGAGGCAGAAACAGGCCAGGCCCTCGACCAGGGCCCGGACGGCAGCCGCACTGCCGACGTCGAAGGTGACGATCGCGCCGAAGCCGTCCTGCTGACGCGTGGCCAGCTGGTGCTGGGGGTGTCCGGCGAGTCCCGGGTAGTGCACGGCCGTCACCGCCGGGTGCCCGACCAGCAGATCGACGACCGCCGCCGCATTGCGCTGGGCCTGCGCCATCCGCAGGTGCAGGGTGCGCAGGCCACGCAGCGTGAGATAGGAGTCGAGGGCGCCGCCGGTGACCCCGAGGGTGTTCGCCCACCAGGCGAGGGAGGTGAGTCGTTCGGCGTCGGCCGCGACGATGGCGCCGGCGACCACGTCGCTGTGCCCGTTGAGGTATTTCGTCGCAGAATGCACGACAACGTCCGCCCCGAGAGCCAGCGGACGCTGCACGACCGGCGTCGCGAAGGTGTTGTCCGCCACCACCAGGGCGCCGGCTGCGTGGGCAGCGGTGCTGACGGCTGCGATGTCGGTCACCCGCAGCAGCGGGTTGGACGGCGTCTCGAGCCAGACCAGGTCGACATCGTCCCCGATCTCGGCGATGGCGCCAGCGGCATCGCTGAAATCGGCCAGCCGCAACGTCAGCCGTCCGGTGCGCTCGAGGGCGTCGAACAAGCGCCACGAACCGCCATAGCAGTCGAAGGGTGCCAGGAGCGTCCCGCCGGGTGGCAGCAGGGCGAGGACGGGCACGGTCACCGCGGCCATCCCCGAGGCGGTGATCACTCCCCCGGCGCCACCCTCCAGGTCGGCAACGGCGTCGGCGAGCGTGGTGCGGGTGGGATTGCCGGCACGGCTGTAGTCATACTGCCCGGGGCTGTCGAAGGCATCGAAGGCGTAGGTGGTGGACACGTAGATGGGCGGCACCACCGCACCGTGCGCCGCATCGGTATTGATCCCGGCGCGCACGGCCCTGGTCTGCGGGGATTGCTCGCTCATGCCCGCAGACCCTACCGGACAGCACTTGCCGCACCGCGCGTTCTCTGGTGCGCAGGCGCCCCGGCGGGGTAGCGTCCGGCGTATGAAGATCGAGGACATCATCCGCAAGAAGGGCGCGGACGTGGTGACCATCGCGCCCGCCGCCACCGTCGCAGAGCTGCTGAACCTGCTTGCCAAGCACAACATCGGTGCCGTGGTGGTCAGTGACGACGGCGCCACCATCGGCGGCATCGTGTCCGAACGCGACGTCGTCCGGCGCCTGGCCCACCAGGGCGCAGCGGTACTCGGCGAAGCGGTGTCGTCCATCATGACCGTGGACGTGAAGACCTGTGGCCTTGAGGACAGCCTGGAGTCGACGGCCCAGACGATGACCTACGGGCGCTTCCGGCACCTGCCCGTCGTCCAGGACGGGAAGCTGGTTGCGATCATCTCCATCGGTGACGTGGTGAAGAACCGCATCGACCAGCTCACCGACGAGCGCAACCACCTGCTTGAGTACCTCCACACCTGACCCGGCACCGGCGGAGGCCGCCCTTGCCGCCGCCGGGGTGCCCTACCGGCTGACCCGCCATGAGCGGGTCGGCTCGCTGGCGGAGGCGGCGGCCCTGCGGGGAGTCAGCCCCGCCGACATCATCAAGACCATCGTGGTGCGCCGCGGCGACGACGACTACCTGTTCATCCTCGTGCCGGGCGATCGCGAGATCGCCTGGCCCAAGCTGCGCGCCCATCTCGGAGTGAACCGGCTGTCCCTGCCGGATGCAGCGACCGCGCTCGCCGTCACCGGCTACGAGCGCGGCACGATCACTCCTTTCGGCGCCAGCACCGCCTGGCCGGTGGTCGCGGACGCGACGATCACCGGGCGCTCCATCTCGCTGGGCGCCGGCGCGCACGGAGCCGGGGTGACCGTGGACGCGGACGCGGCCGTGGCGGCGCTCGGTGCGACGCTGGCAGACGTCACCGACCCGGCCTGACGGGCACTGTCCTTGGCGGAAGGCATGCTTGGTCCATGACGACGCACCCCGTGAACCACTTCGTCGGTAACCACATCGTTCCGCCCTACCTGCTGCGCCACCTGGCCACCACGACCGAGCCGGTCGCGGAGTTCGCCAGGGCCACCCTCACCAGGGACCAGCGGTACCGCCACGACCGCGCCACCGGGACTTCCGGCCGGCGCTCGGCGATGGCCACACCTGGCGCCAAAGGGCCCTCGAGGCGAATCTCTGATGCGGCTCACGGGGAGATCCTGCCCGGCAAGACCGTCCGTGAGGAGGACGCACCCGCCACCGGTGATGCCGCGGTCGATGAGGCCTATGACGGTTTCGGTGCCACGTGGACGTTCTACGAAGAGGTCTACGGGCGCAATTCCATCGACGGCAACGGGATGCGCCTGCTCGGCACGGTGCACTACGGCGAGGGCTACGAGAACGCGTTCTGGAACGGCACCCGCATGGTGTTCGGCGACGGTGACGGGGAGATCTTCGGGAGGTTCACCGCGAGCCTTGACGTGATCGGCCACGAGCTCGCGCACGGCGTCATCGAGCACACGGCGGCGCTGGCGTACTCCGGTCAGTCCGGTGCGCTCAACGAGTCCATCGCCGACGTGCTCGGGGTGCTGGTCAAGCAGTACGCGCTCGGCCAGGATGCCGCCGGCGCCGACTGGCTGATCGGCGGCGACCTGCTCCTGCCCGGGATCCAGGGCGTCGGACTTCGCAGCATGCTGCATCCCGGCACGGCCTACGACGATCCCCGCCTCGGCAAGGATCCACAGCCCGACACCATGAATGGCTACGTGGAGACCACCGACGACAACGGAGGCGTCCACTACAACTCCGGCATTCCGAACCGCGCCTTCGCACTGGCTGCCACCACCATCGGCGGCCCGGCGTGGGACAAGGCAGGACGGATCTGGTACGACGTCCTCACCGGTGGCGCGCTCGCGGTCGACACCGACTTCGCCTCCTTCGCCGAGCTGACCATCGCCGCCGCGGGAGCCCGCTTCGGCGCGGATTCGGCAGAGGCCGCGGCGGTGCGGAACGGCTGGACGACCGTTGGAGTCGGCGCCGACGCCCCAGCTCCAGCGCCTCGGGACGGCAAGCCGCCCGTCGACCAGGAGGCGGAAGTCCTGCTGCGCCGGACCGGCGGCTTCGCCGGCATCCCCCGCCAGCGGCAGGCGAAGCTGGCCGAGCTTCCGGCCCGCGACCGGCGCACGTGGCAGGGCCTGCTGGCCGACGACCTCCTGCCGCGCCTGGCTGCGGAGAGCTCGCCACGTCCGGACGCCTTCGCCTACTGCGTCACCTGCGTCGCCGTCGAGCTCGACGTGGAGGTGGCCGAACCCGACCTGCCCGAGCGTGTGAGAAGGCTGTTCGAACGCACCCTTTCCGGCCCATGATGTGAGCCATGCGAACACTCGATCTCGTTGAATTCGTCTCCCTCGACGGCGTGATGCAGGCCCTGGCCGGGCCGGACGGCGACTTCCCCTACCCCGGGTGGGGCAACCGCTACCCGGTCGCGGTGGAGGAGGACCCGGGGTCGCAGACCTTCGCCGGCACCAGCGCGTACCTGTTCGGCCGGCGCACCTACGAGGAGATGGCGGCCTTCTGGCCCTCTCAACCCGATGACAACCCGATGGCTGCAAGCCTCAATGCAGCACAGAAGTACGTGGTCAGCAGCACGATCACCGAAGCCTCCTGGGATCCGACGACGGTGATCACTGGCGATGTGGCCAACTCCATCGCAGCGCTGAAGGCGGAAGGCCACGGAGCGATCGTCGTGCTGGGCAGCGGCCAGCTGGCCCGGTTCCTGCTGTCCGCCGGCCTCGTGGACGGCCTGACGCTGTTCGTCCATCCCCTCCTGCTGGGCACGGGCATGCGGCTCTTCGGAGAGCTTCCCGAGCTTCGCCGGCTGCAGCTCACCTCATGCCGCACGTCGGAGCTCGGTTCCCTTGTCCTGAACTACACCTTTGGCGACACCGAGCCTCGCTAGCCTGTCCGGGTGCCTGAACCCAGCCGTCTTCGTCCGGCCCTGCTGATGCTCTCGGCAGCTGTCCTGTTCGGCACGACCGGCACGGCGCAAGCGTTCGGCCCGCCCGGCGCGAACCCGCTCAGCGTCGGCGCCGTGCGCCAGGTGATCGGCGGCTCGGTGCTCCTGGTCGTCGTCGTCGTGTGGTGGCTGCGCGTCCACGGTGCGCGACTGCCGCACTGGTCGGGCAAGGTGGGCTGGGTGGTTCTCGGCGGCGCCTGCGTGATGGCGTTCCAGGCCACGTTCTTCTTCGGCACCCGCGGTAACGGGGTGGCCGTGGGCACCGTCATCGCCCTCGGTTCCAGTCCGCTGTTCGCCGGGTTGTTCGACGGGCTGCGCGGGCGCCGGCCCTCACCGAGCTGGCTCGCAGCGACGTCGCTGGCCGTGGTAGGCATCCTGCTGCTCTCCGGCGCCGTCGGACGGGCCGTCGCGCTGCAGCCGGTCGCCGTGCTGGCCTCGCTCGTGGCGGGAGCCGCCTACGCCGGATATGCCGTGGCAGCCGCGGAAGTGGTGCAGCAGGGTGTCGCCACCCTGCCGGCCACCGCAGCGATCGTCGGCACCAGCGGCCTGATCGGCGCTGCCGTCCTGCCCTTCACCGACAACTCCTGGCTCGCCGAACCACGGGGGCTGGCCGTGGCCCTGTGGCTGGGCGGGGTCACCGTGGTGGTGTCCTACCTGCTGATGGGCGCTGCCCTGAAGCACCTCGCAGCGTCGACGGCGATCACCCTGGGACTGGCCGAGCCCCTGACAGCCACGATCCTGGGCGTCGCCGTGCTCGGCGAGACGCTCACGGAACTGCAGGTCGGCGGGGTGCTGCTCGTGCTCGGCGGCGTACTGATCGCCGGCAGCCGAAGGGCTGTCCCCCGCGTGCCCGTCGTGGCATGATCCTCGAAGCTGCGAAGGAGGACGCCATGCCGAGCTTCACCACCACTTTGCTGCTCAACGGCAACAACGTCGGCATCGAGGTGCCGGAAGAGGTCGTGCAGGGTTTCGGCGCCGGGAAGCGGGTGCCGGTGATCGTCACCATCAACGGCTACAGCTACCCCTCGACCATCGCCGTGATGGGCGGGCAGTACCTGCTGCCGCTCGCAGCCGTCCACCGTGAGGGTGCCGGCGTGGCCGGAGGCGAGACCCATGAGGTCACGCTCACCCACGACCCGTCCGCGCGCGACACCCCCGTCCCCGACGACCTGGCACAGGCACTGGCCGCGGCAGGCTTGCGCGCGGCCTTCGACGCGCTGGCACCGTCGCACCGCAAGGAGCACGTGCGTTCCGTGACCGAGGCGAAGACCGAAGCGACGCGGCACGGCCGCATCGAGAAAGTCGTCGCAGCGCTCGGTTGAGCCAAGGCCGAGGATCCAGCCGCGCGATCGGCTGCCGGACGACCGGAAGCCATTCCCAGCCGGGAGCCTCTCGAGCCCTGCAACCGGCCTCTGGCGCGGTGTTGAACCGGCTGCGCGGCTGGCGTTGAATGGTCAGCATGCTCGCCGTGATCATCACCGTCCGCGGACGCGTCCAGGGCGTCGGGTTCCGCTGGTGGGCCACCAGCGAGGCGAGGTACCTGAACCTCTCCGGCCATGCGGAGAACAAGGCGGACGGTTCGGTCGAGATCCGCGCGCAGGGCGAGGACGAGGCCGTTGGACGCATGATCCGGCTCACGCTCGAGAATCCCACCACGACCGGCCGGCCCGGACAGATCGACGACTACGACCTCACCTGGACCGACGTGATCCCGGGGGCCAAGGCCTTCGGCTACCGCTGAGCGGTCACTGCCCCACGGTGGTCTCGTTGAACGCCAGGAACGGCGCCATCAACGGGAACACCCAGGTGAACAGCGCTGCGACGACGGCCAGCACCAGGATGAGCGCCTCGACGACCTTCAGCGCCCTCGGTCCCGGCAGCATGCGCCAGAGGAGCCCGTAGAAGGACACGTCACCCACCGGCCTTCAGCACATCGGCGGGCACGCCCCAGCTCCCGGGATACGCCCCGTCGAGTTCGGCGCGGACGATGTAGCGCTCCTGCGCACTGAACTCGGGGTGACAACTGGTCATGGTGAGGGTGGCGACGGTCGCCTGCGCCGCCGGTTCCTCCGGTACGGGCAGCAGCACGGAAACCTCCGTCGGAGCGACGATCTGGTGGGCCGTCACGCGGTAGACGAAATGGGTGTCCTTGGTCTCCACCACCACGACGTCACCCTCGACGAGCTTGTCGATCTGGTTGAACGGCTTGCCGTAGGTGGTCCGGTGCCCTGCCATCGCGAAGTTGCCGATGGCGCCAGGCGGGCTTGTCTCGACGTAGTGACCGATGCCGCGCATCAGCACCTCCCTCGTGGTGCCCTCGTAGAGCGGACTGGCGAACTTGGCGCCGAAGCGAGGGATCCGGACGATCGCGAACGTGTCACCGAGTTGCGCCTCGCCCGGTTCGACCCACCGGGTGCCGGTGCGGTCCTGCTCGATGGCCGTGACGACCCGGCCGGCGTCGGCGCCCGAGACGAGGTCGGTCCAGAACAGCTGCCAGCCGGCGAACAGCACGAGGACGACCCCGACAGTGATCAGCACTTCGCCCAGCAGTCCGGCGATTCCGCGGACGATCCGCATGAGGCCTCCGCTCACCGATGCCGGGCGCGCGCCGGGCACCGCTCAGGCTAGCCGACCACCCGCCCCCTCCCGGTGGACCGTTGTGCGGCGGTGAACGGTCACAGGGATCTCACAGGAAACTGCCAGCCGGGCCCCACCCCGCGCTGGGATAGTGAAGCCATGGCCATCACTGCGCGAAGCGGACAGGAAGCCCTCACCCGCCCGGACGGGACCGCGATCCGGGTGCTCACCGTCGACGACGAGACCAGCCTCACCGAGTTGCTCAGCATGGCGCTGCGCTACGAGGGCTGGGAGGTCTCCACAGCGGCGTCCGGCCTGGCAGCGGTCAAGACCGCACGCGAAGTGCGTCCCGACGCGATCGTGCTCGACATGATGCTGCCCGATTTCGACGGCCTCGAAGTGATGCGTCGCATCCGCACGGAGCAGCCCGACGTGCCCGTGATCTTCCTGACCGCGCGCGACGCGCTCGACGACCGCATCGGCGGCCTCACCGCCGGCGGGGACGACTACGTCACCAAGCCGTTCAGCCTCGAGGAGCTGGTGGCCCGGCTGCGGGCGCTGCTGCGCCGCTCGGGAGCGACCACGTTGCGCAACGAGTCGCAGCTCGTCGTCGGCGACCTCACCCTCGACGAGGACAGCCACGAGGTGGCTCGCGCCGGCGACATCATCGGCCTCACCGCCACCGAGTTCGAGCTGCTGCGCTACCTGATGCGCAACCCCCGCCGCGTGCTCAGCAAGGCCCAGATCCTTGATCGGGTCTGGAACTACGACTTCGGAGGCCAAGCCAACGTCGTCGAGTTGTACATCTCCTACCTGCGCAAGAAGATCGACGCCGGCCGTGCGCCGATGATCCACACCATGCGAGGCGCCGGCTACGTGCTCAAGCCGGGCGCCGAATGACGCTCCCGGTGCCGCTGAAGCCAGCTGCCCCCTCGCCCCTGGGCAAGGGGACGCTGAGCCGTCAGCTGGTCATGCGCACGACGGCTCTGGTCGCGCTCGTGACGGTTGCGCTGAGCCTGTTCACAGCGCTGGCCAGTTTCCAGATCCTGCAGCGCCAGCTCGACGACCGGCTCGAGGCGGCGACGGGACGGTTGGTCGGGCGCGGAGGGCCTTACGGCGCCGACGACGACCAGGCCGGACCGGGCGACCTGGGTGGCTCGGGGCTGATCAGGGTCGACAAGGGCAAAACCGTCAGTGGTGCCACGGGTTACGTGTTCAGCTCCCGGCCCGACGACGTCACGCAGGACACGGCCCGGGCGCTCATCGACAACCTCGGCGCGACCACCGGTCCCGTGATGGTGAGGGTGGACGGTGCCGGGCTGTACCGCGTTCTGGTACGCGAACGCATGGGGGTGAAGACGTTGGTCGGCCTGCCCTACAGGGAGGTCTCCGCCCCGATGAGCAGCCAGCTGATGATGTCGGGCCTGCTCACCCTCGGCGCGATCCTGCTGTCCTACCTCGGTGCGCGCCGGGTGGTCGAGCGGAGCCTCCGTCCGCTCACCCGGCTGGCAGCCACCGCCACCCAGGTGTCCACCCTTCCGCTGGACAGCGGCGAGGGCCAGCTGCCCATCCGGGTGGCCCCCGAGGACGCGAACCCCGCCACGGAGGTGGGCCAGGTCGGCCAGGCGTTCAACCACATGCTCGACAACGTGGAGGGTGCGCTCGCGGCCCGGCACCGCAGCGAGACGAAGGTTCGCCGCTTCGTCGCCGACGCCTCCCATGAGCTGCGCAACCCGCTGGCGTCCATCCGTGGCTACGCGGAGCTGACCCGTCGCGGCTCCGACGAACTCCCCGACGACGCTGCCCACGCGCTCAGCCGCATCGAAGCCGAATCCGAGAGGATGTCGGCCCTTGTCCAGGACCTGCTGCTGCTGGCACGACTGGACTCCGAGCCGACCCTCGACCTGCAACCCACCGACCTCACCGAGATCGTCCTCAACGCCGTGAGCGACGCCCGCGCCGCCAGCTCCGACCACCTCTGGTCGCTGAACCTGCCCCAGGAGGTGGTGATCGGCAGGGCCGACGCGCACCGCCTGCACCAGGTGGTGGCCAACCTGCTCGCCAATGCCCGTACCCACACCCCCGCAGGGACAAGCGTGGAGGCCGCGCTGAGCGCGCAGGACGGCTGGGCGGTGATCTCCGTGACCGATGACGGGCCCGGCGTGC
>Ga0366806_1108_pt1 | contig 10762 bp, 9 predicted proteins | sample TotcelN113001L14_FD_207023 | JGI IMG/M metagenome (GOLD analysis project Ga0366806, IMG submission 207023) | Enriched cells from coal bed in the Powder River Basin, Montana, United States - Total cells N11 rep3 HSBNCT.N11.300.1.L14 ...
TGTTGCCATCGCCCGCACATTTAGTCTCAGCTATTTTGATCATCCGCCGCTGCATTTTTGGATTGTCTGGCTTACCACTCACCTCACTCATAGTGAGAATGGACTGATTCTGCGGATGCCCTTTATCCTTTTGTTTGCCGGTACAACCTGGATGATGTATCGCCTGGGCAGCAAGCTTTTTGGAGAATGGGCCGGTGTGTATGCAGCGCTGGCGATGAACATCTCCGCGGTATTTGGCTTAAGTACCGGTAGTTGGATATTGCCCGACGGACCATTGATGTTTTTTATGCTGGCTACCGTGCTTGTGCTTACCCGGTTATTTTTTTCTCCCGGGCCGAAACCAGCCTGGCTATGGGTGGTGACCGGCATGCTGCTGGGGCTAGGCCTGCTGAGCAAATACCATGCTATCTTTATTGCCTTTGGCTGCTTTGTGTTTTTAGCAACCAGTAGATCCCGTCGCAGCTTGCTGCTGACCACTGGTCCCTACACCGCTTTTGCCGTTGCCATACTTGTTTTTTTGCCAGTTATCATATGGAACGCGGAGCATAGCTGGATTTCTTTTCTATTTCAGGGAGGGCGGGGAGCAGCTCAGGGCTTTTATCCGGGGAAAATGGCAGCTAATCTGGCTGGTCAGGCGGCGTGGATTTTGCCATGGATATGGGTACCGCTGGTATGGACGTTAGCTCAAGGCCTGGCTGGCGGGCCGGGGGATTATATGAGCTACGGGCTGCAGCAGCGGCGTTGGTTTTTATGTTGTTTAGCTATAGGGCCGATTGCCTTGTTTACCCTGGCCACACTCTGGGGGGCGCAAGGGCTGTTTCACTGGCAGGCGCCAGGCTATTTGCTGGCCTTTCCTTTATTAGGTACCGCAGTTGCCGAGGGAATAGCAGCGGGGAAAAAGCTAGTCCATTGGTGGCTGAATGGTTCCATAGCGGTTTTTTTGACTATTGTTTTGGTTTTGGGTAGTCACACGGCTACCGGCTGGCTGCGTGATGCGGTGCCACAATGGTTTGTTAGCGGTGATCCGACTGCTGAAGCTGTGGACTGGCACGATCTTTCCGTTTATTTGGCAGAGAAGGGTTTGCTTAAGGAAAATAAACCGTTTATCGTTAGTGCCCATTGGATTGATGCAGGAAAAATTGATTACGCACTAGGTGGCAAGCTGCCGCTGCTATGTCTCAATGACAATCCCCATCATTTCGCTTTCCTTCACAACCAGGCCGCTTTTAAGGGACAGGATGCTATATTGATAGGCCGCAGTCACATTATGGATAATGCCATCAAAATGTATCAGCCCTATTTTGAAACAATCGAACCTTACGGGCAATTATCCATAACAAGAGCGGGAAGGCCTGAACTTCCTGTGGTGTTGTACTATGGACAGGGTTTTCGGGCGAACTATCCATTACCCTATGAACGTTAGCATATAATACAAGGTGGAGGGATTTAGGTGATGAAAAACTTGTTGTCCGTACTCAATGATAAAGGTAGCTTTAGCAAAGCGATGTCCCTATCACTTCTTGCCGGCCTGCTAACTATTTTTGCTGTTATCTATCTGCCCAAGTCTAATCATCCTGATATTTGGGCAGTGGCAAATTTCCTTGGCGGTCCGGGCAACGATCTCTTCTTGATACTGACGAATGTGTTGATACTGGTCTGGGCCTGGCGTAAGCAGCTTCGGAGCATAGTAGCGCTGACATTATGGCTGGATTTCACGGTATGGCTTGTGGTACAGGGAATGAAAGTGATTGCCGTTGGCTCCTGGAGCCTTCGCCCGAACGGAAGTCCGGGAGGTTTTCCCAGTGGACATGCGACACATGCTTTTGGCATGGCGTTCTTACTAACTCTCTTTTTTCCGCGATTTGCCTGGATATGGTATAGCTGCGCGGCTGCCATATCCTGGTCAAGAGTAGAAACGGATTTTCACAGTGGCGTTCAGGTGACTGCCGGTATTATTCTGGGGATAGGAATTGTTTATATTCTTGCTAGCAAATGGTATTGCCATATTGAAGCCGCTGCCTTTAGGCAAATAAATCGCGATCACGCCTTGGTGTCGCCCGCTCCCCAGTCTTATGCAGCCGAGTAAGGGTCACAAAATAGGTGATAAAGAAAACCTTAACATAAAATTAACGCTGAGTTAACCAAATAAGTGCTAAATCTAGTTACACTAGAGTCAAACGAACAATAAGAAGGTTAGGTGGGCTTGATGAGTTTGGCTCTTGTAGTCGCTAAGCCGGAAAAAGTAGTATCACTGCAATCAGCAGCGGTGTATTGCCGCAAATTAGGCTATCAGCTTTCCTTTGCCGAAAAGATACTCACCAGCCGGCGTCAATTGCAGCTTATGGCTTTAGAAGCAAAGCGGCGGCAGGAGGAACGGGAACTCCTGGTGGCGGTGATAGACTGCCAGGCACTTATTCATAATTTGTTAACCTCCTCGCTAAAGAAGGCGCAAAAGAGAATCCAGTCCTTCGCTGTTGATCTAATGACGGGAAAAGAAGCTTATCGGACCGAATCGATCGACAGGAGGATCATCAGCCAGCTCGAGATTAACGATATCCTCACACTGGCAAGCCTCCAGATTAGCGACATCTGGGGAATTCCAGTTGAACCGGTATCAAAAGCATTGCTGGGTACAGCCGACATAACTGCCTACTCTCCGGTACGGTCAGCAAAAATAATAGCACAATATAAAACCACAGTAACAGTATCGGAAGCGGTGTATCAGGCAGTTCAAATAGCCTGTGAAAAAAGTCTGGATGCAATTAGCCCGCACTGGATAGTAAAAGAAGCAATGGAGAATTTCAATATTGCGGCAGCTATATTGAAAGCAACCGATTGCCATCCTGAGGCACAGCAGAAACGTTGTATAGCCGATATTGAAAAGTGTATGAACGGTATGCTTACCAACGTGTATTACCAATTGGCGCGGCGCTGTACGAAACAGCTCGCCCACGTCATGTATTTGCTGTATCAGCCAACCCTGCAGTTGCCGCGCAGGCGGTTGTATCTAGTTCCGAAAGCCATGTAATTGCGAAAGCAATACATGGCCTTTTTTGTGCATTAAATGGATAAACATGGGGATAATAGCTATGTTCTTACGGACATATAATGTGATAAGGTGGAGAGATCATGCTCAAGAGAGAGGAACAGATAGCCGACGGCGAAAATGAAGATCGCCAGGAGTCGGGACGGGTTGGCCGGGCCCAGCGGATGCGGGAGCAGGCAAGGCAATTTAGCAATGAAGAGACAATAACCGGCTTGGAACAAGTTTTCGAAGCGAAACTGGCAGCTATACGGACATATGAGCAGCGGTTGGCTGCTGTAACAGACCCCTATGCGCGCCGGGCGGTGCAGCAAATGATTTGCCAGGAGCGCAAGGAGCTGCTGCACTTGGCTGAACTTACCGACTTAGTAGAGCAAAGTCCGGAGATGAATGGCTTAACGCGGACAAGACGCCGCTTCAATCATCAGGTTAAAGCCTGCACCGGTCAAGATATGAAGTTTTGGTTGGGAGCGGCAGCAGTAAGTGCGGTGCTGCTGCCCGGTGTGCGGGAAAAGCTTCGTCCGCTGGCTGTAAAGACGGTACAGGGAGTAATGGGTCTGACAGAGCAGGCACAAGGCTTATTTAGCGGTATGCGTGAGGATATGGAGGACCTAGTGAGTGAAGCCCAATTTGAAAGGTTTACTAACGTATTCGAAGAGGGTGAAGCGGCTGTAGAGGTGGTTAAGGAATAAGTGGTTACGATTGATACGTTGCGCCAAAAAATTCAAGCTGCCGGCAAAGAAATTTGCGAGGCAGTGGATATGAGTATTGAACTCAGACGCCAATCCCCGGAAATTAAGTCAGAAGTAGTAAAAGTATGGGAGGGGTTTTTAGGAAATTTTTTTGGTTACATTAAACAGCGAAGCAAAGAGTCAAAAGACAACTTACTTGCGGGTATTTCCTGGACACGGCTAAAGTTATTCTAACTGTTGGTCAAGTTCGCAATAAACAGCAAGGAGCAATCCTTGCTGTCGTTTTTTCAGTATCTGCTCAAAGGAGGCACTTTTTGTTGGCAGCAGAGGTCGTAGTAGTAAAAGATGAATATCGACTCCTTCCAGGACGGTTGCGCATAGTCATACAAGGACTAAAGCGTAATCCCAATTTCTCCCGGTATATATGCAGCGAAATGCCGAAACGCAAAGGAATTCGGCTGGTCACTGCTAATCCACTGACCGGTCGTGCTTTAGTCTACTTTGATTCTTCTGTTATTGCTTTGACTGGAATTCAAAGAATGATTTCAGAGGTTAGTGAAGAATATCGCCGGCAGGGCAAGTGCAAGGCAGCAGTATCCGCTGAGGCGGAACCAGTAAATGAAACAACAAAGACGCATGCCATATATGCGCTAGCCACGGGAGGCGTACTAGCCGGGTTAATAGCCAAACGTGCTCTCTTAGGCCGCTCACCGCTGGCGGCATCACCGCAGGTATTTAGCCTTGCTGCACTAATTACCATTGTTTCCGGGTATCCGATTTTACACAACGGGATCGAGACATTGGCCAAGAAAAAGAGAGTAAATCATGATTTAGTTTTGTTTTTAGCAACTCTGATTTTATTAGCAATGAAAGAAAGCATTACAGGCTTGTCGGTATTATGGATTGTGCACGTAACAAACCTGTTTCGTTTAACGATGCAAATCCGTTCGCAGCGCAGCGTCCAGAAGCTTCTGACCAGTAAACAGCAAAAAGCCTGGCGATGGTCAAATGAGCAAAAAGCGTTAGTGAAATACAGTGATTTAAGAGAGGGCGATATTGTCGTCGTTCACCAGGGAGAAAGTATCCCGGTAGACGGGGCAATTGTTGCCGGAAAGGCGGCAATCAGCCAGGCGGCTGTATCAGGAGATTACCAATCTCAGCTAAAGGTGGCCGGAGATGCCGTATATGCGGGATCGCAAGTTCAGGCAGGAGCTATCAAGGTACGGGCAGATAAGGTAGGCGATGCTACCTCAATAGCACAGATTGGCCGCATGGTGTGCCAGGTACAAGCACGCCAGATAAAGGAATCGCCTGCTGACGTATATACGGGGAAACTAATGTGGGGAGCACTTGCTGTCGCCGGTGGTGTTTTCCTGCTTACCCGTGACTTCATACGCAGTCTCGCAGTACTCCTGGCAGGCTGCCCGGCAGCAATTTCACTGGCACGCAGTGCAGCGCTCGGAACTGCGGCTGCCGAAGCTGCCGGCAGGGGAATCTTTGTCAAGGACCTTGAGGCGCTTGAGAGGGCTGGTCAAGCGGATACCGTCTTGTTTGATAAAACAGGAACATTAACCACCGCGTTGCCGACAATTTCCGAAGTAAATACCCTTGTTCCCGGTTTTGATGAGCCTGCCATACTTAGCCTCGCCGCCTCTGCTGAAAGGTCTACCAGTCACCCCCTTGCCAGAATGCTGGTTAACGAGGCACGTAAGCGAAACCTGCCTATTTTGCCTGCCGAGGGCCACTCAATTGCAGGGTATGGCGTGCAGGCAACTATCGATAACAAAAAGATATTGGTAGGCAACCGCCTATTAATGGAGCAAGAAAAGATACCGATTTTCCGGGCGGCGGTCAAAGCCAAAAAAATTGAGCTCTTGGGTAATAGTATTATTTATGTCGCGGTAAACAGGCGACTGGTTGGTCTCATCGGTGTGTGCGACAGCATCAAGCCCCAGAGCTACGAAGGTATCCACGAACTTCGTTCACTGGGGATACAGGACATTGGTGTTGTTACCGGTGATACGGCTTACCCGGCAGAGCATGTTGCGGCTGAGCTTGGTCTTCAATCGCACTGGAATTCGATGCAGCCTGAGGATAAGATGAAACTTGTGCTGCAACTCAGGAATGCCGGTAAAAAGATCATAATGGTAGGTGACGGAATTAATGATTCACCGGCACTGGCAGCAAGCAATATCAGTATTGCTATGGGGCTGGACGGAACTGACCGGGCTATCCGGACAGCCGACATTGTACTTGCTTACGACGATCCCCGAAAAGTGGCCCAAACCATTCGCCTCAGTCGTCATACCAATGAGGTAGTAAAGCAAAACATAGCTCTTTCGGTTGGTTTTAACGTGGTTGGTATGGCGCTGGCGGCAGCTCGCCTGATCTCCCCCGTAACAGCAGGACTTTTGCTGAATATTAGTACACTGGCCGTAGTTTTCAACTCGGGGCGGTTGTTGTCTCGGAGAAAGAAAAAACGCCCGGCAACAATTGACCTGCAGCAATTTGCGGCAACAGGCAGTGAAGCCGCAGCTGCTAGAGCGGCACCCGATAAGGTTGTATACCTGCAGCCGGAATGCTCCTCGCCCTGGCATGCAAAAGCCTGGACAGAGGTGTGTGATGTGCTTGAGACATCGCCTAATTTTGGTTTGGCTGGCCGTGATGCCCAGCTGCGCTTGGGGCAATATGGACCAAATGCACTGCAGGAGGCGGAGAAACCGTCGTTTTGGAAGCTGCTCGGCGACCAGTTTAAAGACTTTATGGTTCAGGTGCTGATTGGTGCTGCCGGCCTTTCCTTTGCACTGGGCAAGGTCAAGGACGCGATGCTGACCGTTGGCATTGTAGCGGCTAACGCCTTTCTCGGCGTGGTGCAAGAGCGGAAGGCGAGCAGTTCCCTAGAGGCCCTTAAAAAACTATCTGCTCCTCAGGCCCGCGTTATCAGAGGGGGGCGCACCGTGAAGGTTGCTGCAGAAAGCCTAGTGCCGGGGGATGTAATCCTTCTTGAGGCGGGAGACCGCATACCGGCTGATGTACGATTGTTAGCTGTTTCGCATTTTGAAGTGGAAGAGTCCGCTCTGACCGGCGAGCCGCTGCCTGCTCGCAAAGAGGCTAATATGACTTGTCCAGCCGAATACCCGCTTGCCGACAGGCGCAATATGGTATTCATGGGTACCAGTGTAACACGCGGACGGGCGAGTGCAGTTGTTGTTGCAACCGGTATGGCTACGGAAATGGGGAAAATTGCAGCGCTTATTCAAAGCCACGAAGAAGAGGTAACACCTTTGCAACGGCGGCTGGAAGAAGTGGGCAAGTGTCTTGTGTACGGCTGCCTCGGGGTATCGGCCTTGGTATTTGTAATGGGCTTGCTTCGGGGAGAAAGGGTGCTGAACATGCTGCAAACCGCCGCAAGCCTGGCAGTAGCAGCGATTCCCGAAGGTCTGACAGCGATTGTCGTCATCGCTTTGGCGATGGGGGTTCAGCGTATGAGCAAGCGCAATATCATAGTCCGCAAATTGTCTGCCATCGAGACGCTAGGCTGTACCACTGCTATTTGTTCCGATAAAACAGGTACTTTGACCCAAAACAAGATGACAGTACGGGAAATCTATACGGGAGATTGCACCTGGCAGGTAACCGGTGAGGGGTATGCACCACAGGGAGAATTCTGTTTGCATAAAAGAGTGCTAAATCCGCTTCAAAGTGATGAATTAATGCAGACGCTTAGAAGCGGTTCACTCTGCAGCAATGCTAAACTAGTCAAAACCCCGGCAGAGCAGGATAAAATAGTACCTCTGCATAAAGAAGCTGCCATAAGCTGGGGAATTGACGGAGACCCGACTGAGGCTGCCATTGTTGTTGCTGCTGCCAAGGCCGGCCTTACGCAAAGTCTGTTGGAAGGAACTTACCGGCGAATAAAAGAGTTCCCCTTTGAATCAGAACGGCGCATGATGTCAGTGGTATGCGAGCACAAGGACCAGAAGACAAAGCTGGTATATTGTAAAGGTGCTGCCGATAAAGTTCTAGCGGCTTGCACCCACTATGTAAGAAATGGTCAGGTACTCTTGCTTGATGATTCAGTCAGGACAAGAATCGAGCGGGCCAATGTGGATATGGCAGGGAGAGCGTTGCGCGTGCTGGCAAGCGCATACCGCGAGTTATCCCATTTCTACGGGGAGGAAGAGAGTCATGACATCGAAACAGGTTTGGTTTTCTGCGGCTTAGTCGGTATGATTGATCCACCCCGGCCGGAAGTACCGGCAGCAATTGCAAAATGCAAAGCAGCCGGTGTCAAGGTTATCATGATCACCGGCGATCACCCGCTGACTGCCCAAGCCATTGCCTGCGAACTTGGACTGGTATGCAGTAATGGACGTGTTGTTCTTGGCAGTGAACTGGAGCATATGTCTGATACGGAGCTGGAGAATATTGTCGCCGACACGAATGTTTATGCCCGAACCTCGCCTCATCAGAAACTTCGCATCGTCAAAGCGCTAAAGCAAAAGGGATACGTTGTTGCGATGACCGGCGACGGCGTCAACGATGCCCCGGCGGTAAAAGCAGCGGACATCGGCATTGCCATGGGAATTATGGGCACTGATGTAACTAAGCAGGCTGCCAGTATGATATTGGCGGATGACAATTTTGCCACCATCATTAGGGCTATGGAAGAAGGACGTTCGATTTATGCTAATATCCGTAAGGCTATTCGTTATCTGGTTGCAACCAATATCGGGGAAGTAGTCCTTATGTTACTGGCCGCTATTATCGGACTGCCGCTGCCGCTCATCCCGATTCAGCTGTTGTGGATTAATTTGATTGGCGATGGATTTCCCGCCATTGCGCTTGTGAATGATCCACCGGCGAAGAATATCATGAATAAACCGCCTAAGACGGCCGACGAAAGTGTTTTCTCCGGCGGCCTGGGGCGAAAGGTAATTACCCGTGGATTGGTTATTGGTCTGACCAGCGTAGCACTTTTCGCCTGGAAACTGGCGCGGACCGGTAATCTTGTTTGGGCGCGAACCATTGTAATTGCTCAGCTCGCCATTAGTCAGTTTATTCATATTTTTGACTGCCGCATTGAGCGGGAATCCGGAAAAGTGGGTCTCTTTAGCAATCCTTGGTTAATTGGCGCGGTTGCGCTTTCCATGAGTATGGTGGCAGGTATTATTCATGCTCCCGGGCTGCAGCAAATCTTCGGTACGGTTGGTCTAACCGGCATGGATTGGGTGGTTGCCGCTCTCTTAGCGGGTGTTACTTCCCTAGTGGATTTTGGTATTGAGAATATATTGAAGCAGCGGAGCATTCTTCCGGCATAGATTAAAAGTTGCTGCAGATACTACCTGCAAGGAGGTGGTATGATGCCTTGGATGTTTCCGGCTGTCGGGTGGGGTACATTCCTATTGATCCACGCTATCGGCGTTCCGCTTGTATATGGGTTGGGTAAGGCCTGCGGAGCGAAAAAAGCTGCCAAGAAAATGATAGCCGAACCAGAACACCTGTAATCATAACAGAAACCCTCCGAAGCTTATTCGGAGGGTTTCTGTTATGATTCAGGCCGTTGATAAAGTCCCATCTGCGTTGTACCCGCAAGGGGTAAGCCGAAGTTCTAAGGCACTAAAGTGCCAAGAACTTCGCATTCAGGCCTGCGGAAGCTCGCTAGCCGTACCCGCGCTGTACTGTCTTCGCTCGCTTCCTCGGAATTCCCCGCGCCCACAGCTCTTTGTTGTGCAAAAGCTAACATTTGAGATGGAGATCGTGTATCTGGAACTTTCTGAACGGCCTGGGAAATAAGTTCTTCAACAAACAGACGCTATGGTTGAGGATTTTTTCGGGGAGTGGAACGTTTTTTCTGCGGCGAATCGGGGCCGATATCAGGGAGTTGTGTCTCTAATCCGTCAGAAAAAGAAGCTTCTCCATGCTCGGCACTCATCTCTGCCGGTTGTGCTGTTTCTTCAAAGGATGCCGCTCTACGCTCCTTAGCTTCATTAACGATACTTTTCAATTCTTCACGGGCAGATTTTGCCCGATCTTTCATGGACAGCAATCCGGCGGTAGTGGATACTGCCATTCTGCGGCTTTTGTTTTTTACAGAGGCGCCCATGGATTTAACGGCTGTGCAGGGGCAATCATGATCTTCCATTTCTCTGGCCTCTTGAACAATGCTTTCTGCGTTTTCCCTCATCCTGGCGGCCGCTTCTTTAACTCCGTCGCTGACAATCAGTGCTCCTTTTGTGGCTAGCACGGCGGCGGAGCGTAATCCACGGCGGACCGGCGGGAATGCAAACGCCATGGCCGTCCCTGTTACTGCCAACAGCATAGGAGAACTACGACTGATCACGCGTGAGCCCATGTGTAAAATATTCATTATAAAACCTCCTTTAGCGATGTTTTAATTTTCCCGCTGTGATGGTGTTTATGTATGGTGCAAGCATTATAGATTTACCAATTGCTAGCATCGTGCAGTACGAAAAAAGAACTAAATCACTCTGCACAAAAAAAGTGGCCTCAAACCCATGCGTAATGCCGGATTTGAAGCCATTTCCTATATTTTGTGCGATAGCTGAAGCCTTAGTCTTCAGCCAAAATGAGCATAGCTGTTGTCTTTTTAAAACTGCCTGCCGTATTTCTATCTAAGTTTGAGTCGGTAATAATGCAGTTAATTTTATTAAGGGGTGCGATACTGATAGTGACATCTCTGTGAAATTTACTGCTATCGGCAGCCACAAATACTTCCTTTGACCGTTCAATAATTATTTTTCGTGTTACTGCTTCTTGCATGTTGAAATCAGAAATACCCTTTTCTACCGTGATACCTCCGGCACAAATAAAACTCTTTTGAATGTTTAGTTCTGAGAAATTGAAAAGGTAATCATAGGTAACCACTGAACGCTCATCATGCCTTATCTTACCGCCGATGATAATAATGTCAAAATCCGTATCCATTAGTTCATTTACAACCGGGATAGAGTTAGTAATAATGGTGAGATTCTTTTTGCTTGCAAGATGTTTCGCAATATGAAAG
>Ga0366806_1111_pt1 | contig 10525 bp, 6 predicted proteins | sample TotcelN113001L14_FD_207023 | JGI IMG/M metagenome (GOLD analysis project Ga0366806, IMG submission 207023) | Enriched cells from coal bed in the Powder River Basin, Montana, United States - Total cells N11 rep3 HSBNCT.N11.300.1.L14 ...
TTCCAGGTGTCGTGGCCCACAGTGAAACGGTGGGTCGACAGGTATGTCGCCGGGGAGCCGATGGCCGACCGGTCGAGCCGGCCCCACGGGCAGCCCGGCCGTACACCCCAACCAGTGGTGCGCCGGGTGCTCGAGCTGCGGTGGCGCAAACGTCTCGGCCCGCTCCAGCTGGCCGCCAGGACCGGTGTCGCAGCCTCGACGGTGCACAAGATACTGGTCCGGAACCGATTGAACCGGTTGAACTATGTGGATCGGGCCACCGGGGAACCGGTCCGCCGCTACGAACATCCCTATCCCGGGTCGTTGATCCATGTCGATGTGAAGAAGCTCGGCAACATCCCCGACGGTGGCGGGTGGCGATTCGTCGGCCGCCCACAAGGCGATCGGAACAAGGCGATCACTCCCGCCAAGGCCCACAGCAGATGGGGTGACCGGCTGATCGGGCACGCGTTCGTGCACACCGTGATCGATGACCACACCCGGATCGCCTACGCCGAGATCCACGACGACGAGACCGCAGTCACCGCCACCGCCGTCATGGCCAGAGCGGTGTCCTGGTACGCCGCCCGCGGCATCACCGTCGAACGGGTCTTGTCCGACAACGGCGGCTGCTACCGCTCCGCCCTGTGGCTGGGCTTGTGCGACTCCCTCGGCATCACCGTGAAGAAGACCCGGCCCTACCGGCCCCAGACCAACGGCAAGATAGAACGCTTCCACCGCACCATGGCCGACGGCTGGGCCTACGCCCACCACTACCTGTCAGAGACCGAACGCCGAGCCGCCCTGGCCGGCTGGCTCCACGAATACAATCACCACCGGCCCCACTCAGCCATCGGAGGCAAACCCCCGATCAGCCGATTGACCAACCTGCCCGATCAGTACAACTAGACCTCGGCGCCAGCCGCCTCCGAAATAGATCCAGAGACAAGTACCATAAGCGGGGGTACCACCAGGCAAAACTGAGGAACAACTGATAAACTCTCAGTTGCAACTTAGTTTCTGGAGGGGCCTTGCGTAGAGGAATCCCGCGAGGCCGGAGCCTCGCGCAAGCAACAACTGAACCGCCGAGGCGCTCAACGACACCCGGCCAGCGTCAGCGCCCACCGTTGAGGCGGATCTGGGCGGTAGTAAGCCCGGCTCTCGTGGGGGCCACGGCTGCGGTCACCTTGGTGGCGTCAGCGACCATCGTGCCTTCCTTCGCTACCGCGCTTCCCGCGGCCCAAGCGTCCACTGCCCAAGAGACCGGGGGGGACGCCCAGCTCGAGAACCCAGTGGCCCGCTTGGCGGACCAGCGGCGGGAGACGCTCTCCGCAGTTGCTGCCGAGATCGATGGCGCCGAGCAGGGCATCTTGCTAAGTCGCCACCACCAACGAGCCCGCACCAGCGCGTCGACGGTGAAGACCGAGATCAGCCGGCTGCGCAATCTCAGCACCTTCCTCTGGCCGACCGAGGGAGGCGTCTCATCGGGCTTCGGGTATCGAATCCATCCCATCCTGCGCACCCGCAAGCTACACAACGGAGCCGACATCGGTGGCGCCTGCAACAATCCGATCTACGCTGCGCAGTCCGGCAGGGTCATCAAGACCAGCACCGGATACAGTGGAGGGTCTGGCAACAACGTGCGTGTAGATCACGGCAGCATCGACGGCAGAAACATTCAGACCGCCTACCTCCATATGACCCGTTTCGTCGTCAAGGTGGGTCAGCAGGTCAGCAAGGGCGACCTCGTCGGCTACGTCGGAAGCACCGGACTCTCTACCGCCTGCCACCTGCACCTATCCCTGTACAAGGACGGCGTTGCCAGCGATCCCCTCGAATACGTAAAGAGATAGTCAGCCAGCGTCAGACGCCCGAGCGTGGTCGCCGTCATCGAATGCGGCGCCAGGTGTTGTTGGCCTGCACGTTCAATGAGCCGGAATTCTTGACCAAACCTTGCCCACCGCTGACCCCAGTTCCTACCAGGCCGCGACAGCCTGTAGGTACCACCCTGCCGTTCGGTGCAGTGTTTGATTGGAGTCGGCCATGTGGCCCGTGCTGTTCAGCGTCTTCGGGGCACCAATTCAGTCCTACGGCGCGAGCAAAGTTCTGGCGGCCGTCATCTCCGGGATCATTCTGGGCCGCAGCTTCCAGCGGATGGGGCTCAGAAGGCAGACAGCGCACTGGTTGGTTCTCTGGGCCACCGTGTGGGGCTTCGTCGGCGCCAAGGTCTACTTCCTCATCGATAGCAGGACGAGCATTGGCTGGAGCTCCTTGGTCGGCTCGGGGTTCGTCTGGTACGGGGGTCTCATCGGTGGCACGGTCGCGGTTATGGTCTTCAGCCGCCGGCACGGGCTGCGGATCGGAGCGGTGGCAGGGGTAATCGCTGCACCCCTTTCGTTGGCCTACGGCATCGGACGGATCGGCTGCCTCCTCGCCGGCGACGACACCTATGGCAGGCCCATTGACCTGCCCTGGGCCATGGCTTTCCCCAACGGGTCGCTAACGGTCGACGTACCCGTCCATCCGACACAGCTCTACGAGGTCGCGGGGGCCTTCCTGATAGCCGCGCTCCTATGGACGCTGCAACGTCGCGTCGGGGCGATCACCGTATTCGGCACCTACCTGGGTCTGAGCGGCGTGGCTCTGCTGCTGGTGGAGTTCATCAGGATCAATGATCCGGTGCTCTTCGGGCTCACAGAGGCCCAGGTGTTGAGCATTGCCAGCATCCTTATCGGATTGGTCATGATCCTCATCGCACGAAAGCGCGCACGACGCACCGAGGCCGTGATCCGGACCACGGTCTCCATGGGCTTTGGCGCGCACGACCGTATCTAGCTGTAGGCAAGAGAGCCGGATCGCACGGATCCCGGAGGATCGCCACTGTCTTGTTCTTGCACCCCCCTCGACGTGCGCAAGCGGTGTCCAGTCAACAGGGCCGATCGTGGATTGGAGTCTGAACGAAGATTCTGAGTGCCGGCAGAGAGCCGGTGAGGTGGCGAACCTGGTCCGTGACGACGCCGGCGCTACCGGCCTAGCATTCGACCGGGCGCTAAGGGGAGAACTCTTCTGCGCGCCCTCAGGCCTAAACATCTCCCGCAGAGACGATGGGTGTTTGGATTGGGTGGGGCTGGCTCGTGCGTGCCAGCCCCACCCTCACCACCAGTCCCGGCGCCGACCCCATGTCAAGGTCGGCGCGGGCGCTTGCCCGGCAGGCGGTTCCGGGCAGCTATTGGAGCCTGCTAAACAACGGTCCACGCCTCGGGCAGTCCACCCTCTTGACGGTCTCGTTGTCGGTCAGCTCGGTTCAGCGGCTTTGCTCTTCGTGTAAGCAATATTCCCACCCGCAGGTGTGGGAACGGTCGACAATCCGTACGGATTCGGTCAAGGGAGCTGAGGGTTTGGTAGCGGCCTTCGCTGCGGAATCAGCCGTCAAAGGTTTGCGCGTAATGCTCGTCCACCAGGACGGCAAGGCGGCGTACCACCAGGACACCGGGAAAGCCGCGCGGTTCGGCAAGCGTGCCGGCAAGTGCGTCACGTACCGCGGGGGTGAGCGGACCTGGAGCGGCTTCGGCGATGACTCTGGCAGCGGCCTCGGTGTGCGTCGCGGCGCGGCCAGCGTGTGCGGTCGTTCTTTGTCTCCAAGAGACTGGCGTGCTCATCCCCGGCACAGGCGGAGCAGGAGGGTCAGCGCGAACAGCGGCTCGGATGTCTCGCGTAACTGCCGGGCCAGAGACGCGACCGGGTCATCGCGATCTTGCCCCCACGGAGCTGGACAGAACTGAGGAGGAAGTGTCCCTCTACTGACCGCTTAGCGAGTGAGGCAGCGTCCCCATCCCCGCCTTCAATTCCGACAAACTCGTATCGGCGACAACTCGGAACGCTCGCCTCCTGGCGATTTTCCGGCCAGCGAACCATCCGGCGGCACAACAGGCCCGGCTGGCACCCTGCCGTTGACGGAATGACCGTCCGTGGGGTCCTCACGACTCACAGCCTAAGTAGCTCGTGTTGGCGCGCAGTCATCGTCGTGTCAAGGTTCGGTGCGCAGCTTCGAAGTGTCGCGAAAGGCTAGTTACGTGGCCGCTCAGCCACAGCTCTGCCCTGCTGGATCGTGCCTGCAGTGGAGACGCCTGCTGAGAGCCTCCTTGGGCGCCGAGGCGTGAGCGCCACGAACATGGCAACCAGCACTGCGGTCAGGCCGGCTGCGGTCCAGCCGCCGGGCCGTTCACCCAGCACCAAGGCGGCGATCCCGATGCCGAAGACAGGGGTGAGGAACGTCCATGTGCTGAGAACGTCCAGCCGGCTAAGGCGTGCCTCGCTGAACCAGGCCACGGTGGTTGCTGCGGTGCCCACCAAGCTCAGGAAAGCCAACGACAGGGTGAAACGGGGGGTCCAGTCGATCGCTGGCGGTCCCTCCATGATTGCGGCGAACACTGCCAATGCTGCACCGCCGATGAGGAGGTGCCAAGCGGTGGCCACGATCAGGTCCAGGCCCTGCAGCCGCCGGGACAGCAGGGTGCCGCCGGTGATCGCTGCCGCCGCGAGCAGTGACAATGCCGCGCCGCTGCCTCCGCCGCCGGGCAGCGCGACCACAACGAGGCCGGCGAAGCCGATCACAAGGGCGATGGCGGTCCGCGCTGTGACCGCTTCGCCGTAGAGCCACCAGGCGGGTAGGAGGATGAGCAGGGGTTGGGCGTTGGCCAGGACCGCTGCCGTACCGGTGGCGAGGCCCGCGACGCCGCCGAACATCGCGGCGAACGCTACCGTGACGTTGACCAGGCCGAGTCCTGCGACCATGGCCCAGGCGCGGCGCCCCTGCGGCGCGGGACGGCGTTGGATGCCTGCGAGCGCAAGCAGGGCCCCGCCTGCCACGAGCGCCCGGAGGGCGGCGTACCAGAGCAGCGGTGCGTCGCGCAATCCCCATTGGATCGCGACGAAGCAGGCTCCCCATGCCGCGGTTATCCACAACATCCGCAACGGCTTGGGTCGACCCGGTTCCCCGGCCGTCACCGGGGTATCGGCTGCGTGGGTCGGGTGCATGGTTACGGCCTGCTCAGTGGGTGTCCGCAGGGGCCGGTGTTGTGGTTGCCACCGGGTGCGGCGTTGTGGGCGCAGTGGGCAGCCGCAGCCGCAGCCGCTTGAGCATCAGCGCGTTGACCGCCACGATGAGGGAGGATCCCGACATCGTCAGCGCTGCGATCTCCGGACGCAGGACCAACCCGAACGCCGGATAGAACACGCCTGCGGCAATCGGCAGAGCGAGTGCGTTATAGCCGATCGCCCAGCCCAGGTTCTGGCGCATCTTGCGCAGTGTGGCCTTGCCGATGCGCAAGGCGATGGCAACATCCAGCGGGTCAGAACGCATCAGGACCAGGTCCGCGGTCTCCACCGCGACGTCGGTCCCGGCACCGATCGCGATACCGAGGTCCGCGGTGGCGAGGGCAGGGGCGTCGTTGACACCGTCACCGACCATCGCAACCCTCTTCCCGGACCGCTGTAACTCGGCCACCTTCTCGGCCTTGTCCCCGGGCAGGACCTCGGCGATCACCGTGTCGATGCCCAACTGGTCGGCGATACGCCTCGCGGTGGCCTCGTTGTCGCCGGTGAGCATGACGACCTCGATGTGCAACTCGTGCAGGGCTGCAACCGCCTCGGCAGCGGTCTCACGGGCCGCGTCCGCCAAGGCTATGACTCCCACCGGGCGTCCATCGACGGCGACCAGGACCGCGGTGCGACCCGAGGCCGCCAGCTTGTCGCGGCTCGCGGCGAGCTCGCCGAGGTCCACGTTCTCCTTGTCCATCAGGCGACGATTGCCGACCAGCACGCGGCGCCCCTGGACAGTGGCCGTCGCGCCGTGCCCGGGAACGTTGAGGAACTCGCTCACGGTCAGGGCCGGAAAGCCGCGCTTGGCCGCGTGCAGGTCAATGGCCCGTGCCAACGGGTGCTCAGACTCGCGTTCGACGGCAGCCACCAGCGACAGCATCTCGTCCTCGGCCATGCCAGCGACGACGACATCGGTCACCTCCGGCTCGCCCTTGGTCAGGGTGCCGGTCTTGTCCATCACGACCGTGTCTATGTGGGCAGAAGTCTCCAATGCGGTCGCGTTCTTGAACAACACCCCCCGCTTTGCGCCGAGTCCGGTCCCCACCATGATCGCTGTCGGCGTGGCCAGACCCAGGGCGTCGGGGCAGGTGATCACCACCACGGTGATGGCGAACAGGATCGCCATCTGCACAGGCGCGCCCAGAACCAGCCACCACACCAGGAAGGTCACAGAACCACCGACCAGAGCGACGAGCACCAGCCAGAAGGCGGCCCTGTCGGCCAGCCGCTGTCCCGGGGCTTTGGAGCTCTGCGCCTCCTGGACCATCTTCACGATCTGAGCCAGCGCCGTGTCCGAACCCACCTTCGTCGCCCGAACACGCAGCGTGCCAGTGGTGTTGATCGAGGCACCGATCACCTGTGCACCGGGCGCCTTCTCCACAGGCATCGACTCCCCGGTCACCATCGACTCGTCGACCTCGGATTCGCCCTCTTCCACCACCGCGTCTGTGGGGATCTTCGCACCCGGACGGATCAGCAGCAGATCACCAACCACCACCTCCGAGGTGGGTACCTCCACCGCCGTACCCTCACGGATCACCAAGGACTGGGAAGGGGCCAGCTCGAGAAGGGTCCGCACCGCGTCGTTCGCACCGCCGCGCGCCCGCATCTCCAACCAGTGTCCCAGCAGCACAAACGCGGTCAAGACCGTCGCGGCCTCATAGAAGACCTCACCACCGCCTGTCAGCGTCACCACCAGGCTGTACAGCCAACCCGAACCCACCCCGACGGCCACCAGAACCATCATGTCCAGCGTCCGCGCCCGTAGCGCCCTATAGGCGCCGTCGAAGAAGATCCACGACGAATAGAAGATCACCGGCAGAGACAGAATCAAGGTGAAGACGTCGTCGCGCAACCCGAAAGCCAGCGGCAGGTCCGCCAGTCCGAGCACCGTGCGACCAATCGGGGACCACAGCAGGATCGGCACCGACAGCACCGCCGCAACCAGGAATCGATTGCGCATGTCGCGGATCATGTCGGCCATCGACCCCCCGCCGTGGTGGCCACCGTGCCCCATCACCCCCTGCGCCGAAAGGTCAGGTTTCTCGCCACCACCGTGTCCCGTGTGGGCATCGTGCTTGGTCTGGGCGGCTCCCCGGTTGTGATCTGGTTGCGGCTCGCTGGCCGCCGGGCCAGCCGGCCCCTTCTCCACTGCCCCGCCCGCCATCCGTTCGTGACTGGCGTGGGGCTCGTTCCCGGCATGCCCCTGGTGGCCGTGCCCGGAGCCGCCCCGGGCAGGTTCGTCCATGGGATCGCAGATGTGCGCGGGCACCTCCTGCCCGGCGCAGTGGTAGCCGCACTCGTTGACCCACCCGACAAGCTCGGCGACCGAGGTCTGATCTGTGTCGTAGGTGACCGTAGCGGTCTGAGACAAGGCGCTCGCCTCCACGGACCGCACCCCGGGCCGTCCCAAGAGAGTCTTCGCGATCACCGACTCGGATGTGGCCCAATGCAGACCCCCGACCTGAAGCACCGTCGTGTGAAGCGTCATAGTCCGACTCGTCCTTTCATGCTGGTGGGAATCGGCGGCAACCCCAAGAACTGTGGCCTATGGGTTCAGATTTCCCCACACTAACTATCGGCCCCGGGGATATACCCCCAGGGAGTATCGATACGGCTACAGGCTATTGCGGCGAGGCCTGAATCCGGCCAAGAGAGGATCAAGATCCAGCCAACGCCCGAACAACTCCAGGCCCGCAGCCGCGCGCACACTCTTGTCCAAGAAGAGATTCCCGGCGCTGCGTCGAGACCCACTTGACGAAGCGGGCGACCCCGCTGAGGTGGCCGGCACCCCGCATCGAATGTCCACTATCACGACGGGTTGGTGATCATCGAGAAAGTGTTCGGGCGCGATCACCTAAGCCCGGATTCTTGTGGTCAGCTTCGAACCAACCTTGCGATCGCGTCCGAGGCCTCCTTCACTTTGGCATCGTGGATATCGCCGCCGCTTTGGGCAGCTTGGGCAAGACAGTGACGCAGGTGTTGGTCGAGCAGGGCCAGAGCGACCGACTGGAGTGCTCGCGTCGCAGCGGACACCTGGGTGATGACGTCGATGCAGTAGGCATCCTGATCCACCATGCGAGCAATCCCGCGGACCTGCCCTTCCACCCGATGCAGCCGGGCGATGAGCGCAGCAGCCTCAACCTCGTTGGTTGCCACGCTCATCGCCTCCTTCGTGCGGCTTGCTGCTGTTCTAGTGGGAATGGGTCGCTGTGGCGTGACCGTACTTGTGCGGGTCGGCATCGAAGGTCTCGGCGCAACCCTTGGAGCAGAAGTAGAAGGTTGTGCCGTCGTGTTCACGGGTTGCTGCGGGCTTGGCAGTGTCAACCTGCATTCCACACACCGGGTCGGTCGCCTTGGCGCTCTTCTTCTTTCCGAACATAGTATTTTCCTCTCGATGGGTTTGGTACTTCTCGGGTTCGGTGGCGCCGCCCACGACAACCACCGGCTCAACGGTTGAGGTTGCTGCGACGTCAGGAATGGGTGTGGGGCTGAAGCGGCGCAGCCGGTTGGCGTTCGCCACGACCGACAGCGACGACATCGCCATCGCCGCAGCGGCGATGATCGGGCTCAAGGTGAGACCGAATGCCGGATACAACGCCCCCGCCGCGATCGGGATGCCCAAGGTGTTGTAAAGGAAGGCAAACACCAGGTTCTGCCGGATGTTCCGCATGGTTGCCCGCGAGAGATCGACGGCGGTGACCACCCCGGACAGCGCACCCGAGATCAAGGTGATGTCGGAGGACTCGATCGCCACGTCGGTTCCGGTGCCGATCGCCGATCCAACGTCTGCCTGAGCCAGGGCGGGGGCATCGTTGATGCCATCCCCGACCATGCCTACGACCTTGCCTTCGGCCTGGAGCCGACGGACTTCAGCCGCCTTGTGTTCGGGCATGACTTCGGCGATCACCCGGCCGATTCCGACCTGGCGAGCGATGGCTGCTGCTGTCGTCCGGTTGTCTCCGGTCATCATGACAACTTCGATGCCCCTGGCCTGCAGTGCGGCCACCGCTGCAGCCGAGCCTTCCTTGATGGTGTCGGCGACCGCGATCACGCCTGCAGGGTGGGAACCGATGGCTACCAGCATCGGGGTCTTGCCCTGTCCCGCCAGCCAATCATGCCCAGCCAGCAATGGGGCCGGATCGACTCCGGCTGCTTCGAGCAGGCGCCGGTTTCCCACGCGTACGATCTGGCCATCAATGACTGCCTGCACACCTTGACCCGTGATGGACAAGAACCCCTGCAGTTCAGGTAGGCGCAGTCCACGCTCGGCAGCACCGGCGACAATTGCTGTCGCCAACGGATGTTCGGAAGCCTTCTCGACCGCCGCCACCATCGCCAGGAGACGGTCCTCCTCGATCCCGCCGGCCGGCAGCACATCCGTAAGGGCAGGGACTCCCTTCGTGATGGTGCCAGTCTTGTCCAGGATGATGGCGTCAAGCTTGTGAGCTGTTTCCAGCGCCTCGGCAGAACGGATCAAGATGCCATGCGTGGCGCCCTTGCCGGTGCCCACCGTGATCGACATCGGCGTGGCGAGGCCGAGCGCACAGGGGCAGGCGATGATCAACACCGACACCGCAGCAACCAAAGCGAATATGAAGACCGGCTGCGGGCCGAACAGCACCCAGGCGGCAAACGTCCAGATCGAAATCACCATCACAGCCGGGACGAAGTAGCTGGACACCGTGTCCGCCAACCGCTGGATCGGGGCCTTGGAACCCTGGGCTTCACGAACCAGCTTGATGATCTGGGCCAACATCGTGTCTGCGCCCACCTTGGTCGCGACGTAGCGCAGCGACCCAGTGGTGTTGATGGTGGCGCCGATCACCGTGTCACCGACAAGCTTGGCGACCGGGATGGATTCCCCGGTAATCATGGATTCGTCCACAGTCGACGACCCGAACACCACCTCACCATCGACCGGCAGTTTCTCGCCCGGCCTAATCATGAGTTCGTCACCGACCACGACCTGGTCGATCCCGACCTCCGCCTCTTCACCGTCCCGGATGACCCGAGCGGTGCGTGGCTGAAGCCCGATCAGCTGCCTGATCGCCTCACCAGTTCCGGCCTTTGCCTTGGTCTCCAGGAGCCGTCCAATCAGGATGAGGGTGATGATCACCCCTACCGCCTCGAAGTAGACCTCCCGAAGCTCCGGGGGCAGCAGGCCGGGCAGGAATGTCACCAGCAGGCTGTAGCCGAAGGCCGCCACCGTGCCCACCGTGATCAGCGAGTTCATGTCGGCCGTGCGGTGGGACAGCGCGCGCCATCCGGTTCGGTGAATCGGCCAGCCCGTGTAGAGCATCACCGGAGTCACCAACGCGAGTTGGAGCCACGGGTTCATCAGGAACTCGGGAACCCACATGACCCGGAAGAGTTCCGAGGCCATCACGGCAAAGAGCACCGGAGCGGTCAAGACGGCGCCAACAATGAGGCGGCGGTTCAGGTC
>Ga0366806_1122_pt1 | contig 9941 bp, 12 predicted proteins | sample TotcelN113001L14_FD_207023 | JGI IMG/M metagenome (GOLD analysis project Ga0366806, IMG submission 207023) | Enriched cells from coal bed in the Powder River Basin, Montana, United States - Total cells N11 rep3 HSBNCT.N11.300.1.L14 ...
TAAGCGTAGGTTAAGCGCCAGCGTCGGAGCGTTGCGGGGGCGCTTGCTTCACTAGACTTGTCCGGAAGCTGTTCAAACTGTAAACAAGGAGGAGATCGCCGCGCTTGCGCTCGCGATGACACAAGACTTATACTTTCTATCAAAACAAAAAATGCGACAGTGGATAACCATCCTCACTGTCGCAGCTATTTTTACTTCTCGCGGTTATAGTCGTCTTCAAAACGAACGATATCATCTTCTTCCAGGTAATCGCCATTTTGGACTTCAATGATTTCCAGTACAATTCTGCCGGGATTTTCAAGACGGTGTTTGGTGGTTTGTGGAATGAATACACTCTCATTTGTATGCACCATTACAGTTTTGTCACCGATGGTCACCTTGGCGCTGCCGCCGATAACCACCCAATGCTCGCTGCGGTGATAGTGCATCTGCAGGCTGAGTCGCTGTCCGGGATTGACGGCAATTTTCTTCATCTTATAACTAGGGCCTTCGCCCAGGACGGTATAGCTGCCCCATGGCCGCTGCACGCAGGTGTGGACGTCGGCTTCACGGCGCCCCTGTTCTTTTAGTATGCCAACAATATCTTTGACTTTCTGGGTTTCGCCCTTTTTAGCAACCAAGATAACATCACCAGTCTCGACGACAATAATATCGTCCAGGCCAATCCCGGCAATCAGACGGCTGTCACTCTTTAACAGCGAGTTATGGCAGTCAAGGGCCAGACAGTCGCCTTCAAGCGCATTGCCTTGCTTATCTTTTGACATGACATCGAAGAGGGCATCCCAGGAACCAATGTCGTTCCAGTAGGTTTTAAGCGGCACAACTGCTCCCTTGTCAGACTTCTCAGCTACCGCGTAGTCAATGGAGATATTGGGCATGCGCTCGAAATTCTGACGCAAATCATCATAGTGCTGCTCTATCTGTGTGGCAATTTCGGGTTGGTGCCTGGCTAATTCACTCGCTAGTGTGTGAATTGTAAAGGCGAACATACCGGAGTTCCAATAGTAGTTGCCTGCGGCAATGTAGCTCTGGGCTGTGGCTTGATCCGGTTTTTCCCGGAAAGATGCTGCTACATAGCCTCCAGGTATCGCATCTCCCGCCTGTATATAGCCGTACCCGGTCTCCGGGGCGGTCGGCATAATACCGAAGGTAACAATTTTACCTTGTCCGGCAATGCCGGCAGCTTGCTTTACCGCTGCTGCAAACTCATCAGCAGGCGAGATCATATGATCAGAAGGAGCGATGAACATGACTTCATCCTTGCTGACGCACAATACATCCAGGCAGTAGCGCAACGCCAGTGCGATGGCGGGTGCTGTATTACGCGGCGCCGGTTCAAACACGGTATGGACTTCGCTGAGCTTGCTTTGCTGCAGCTCAGCCCGTATGTTGTTAGCGTATTCCTGACCGGATACGATAATAATATCTGATGGTTTGACAATGGTAAGAAACCTGGCTACCGTTTGTATTAAGAGCGAACTTTCGCCGCCAATCTTCAGAAACTGCTTAGGATGCTGCCGGCGGGATAACGGGAATAAGCGAGTACCGCCGCCGCCCGCAAGAATAATAATTTTCAAAATCATCTCTCCCTCAAAGGTATTCTTTCTATAATAATATGTCATTGTAGGAAAAAAAGCAAAACCAGGCTTCGCAATCAAAGCCTGGTTTAATATATTTTTTTATTCGCCGTATCTGCCACCCTGTTCTCCGACACGAAGGCGTACGATCGCGCGGCGAAGCGCCAGTTCTGCCCGGCTTATGTCAAATTCATCCGATTTGCTCTTTATCCGCTCTTCGGCACGCAATTTAGCTGCCTGCGCTCGTTTCAGATCAATTTGCTCGGGCAGTTCCGAACAGGCTGCCAATATGGTAATTTTATCAGGCTGTACCTCAATGAAGCCGCCGCAGACCGAAACCTGAAATTCATCGTTTTCCCGCATTACGCGGACAGGCCAGATATCCAGCCCGGCAATGAGCGGCGCATGTCCGGGCAGAATGCCCAGATCGCCGTCAGTGGCTCTTGCGATTACCATCGTCACGTCTTCGGACAGGGCGATCTTTTCAGGGGTAACGATGTCCAATCTAATTGTCTTGGCCACGGTTTACTCCCCCTTCATTTTACGCGCCTTTTCCACCGCTTCGTCGATATTGCCTACCATGTAGAATGCTGCTTCCGGCAGGTCGTCATGCTTGCCGTCGAGGATTTCTCTAAAGCTGCGGATGGTTTCTTTCAACGGTACATATTTGCCGGGAGTGCCCGTAAACTGCTCAGCTACGAAGAACGGCTGGCTGAGGAAACGCTGGATTTTACGAGCCCGCGTAACCGTCATCTTGTCATCATCAGAAAGTTCTTCCATGCCCAGGATAGCAATGATATCCTGGAGCTCTTTATAACGCTGCAGCACTTCCTGCACGCCACGGGCCACTTCATAGTGCTCCTGACCAATAATATTCGGATCAACAATACGGGAAGTTGAATCCAGCGGGTCAACGGCCGGATAAATACCTAATTCGGAGATCTGACGGGACAGAACGGTGGTAGCGTCAAGATGCGCGAAAGTTGCTGCCGGTGCCGGGTCAGTCAGGTCATCCGCCGGTACATAAACTGCCTGTACGGAAGTTACAGAACCTTTTTTGGTGGAGGTGATACGTTCTTGCAATGCGCCAACGTCAGTACCCAGGGTTGGCTGGTATCCTACTGCGGAAGGCATGCGGCCCAGCAGCGCGGAAACCTCAGATCCTGCCTGGATAAACCGGAATATATTGTCGATGAACAGAAGAACGTCTTGTCCATGTTCATCACGGAAATACTCAGCCATGGTCAAACCGGTCAAACCAACGCGCATACGCGCTCCTGGCGGTTCATTCATTTGTCCGAATACCAGCGCTGTCTTATCGATAACACCAGACTCTTTCATTTCTACCCACAAGTCATTTCCCTCACGAGTACGCTCGCCAACACCGGCGAATACGGAAAAACCGCCATGTTCGGTAGCGATGTTACGGATCAGTTCCTGAATAAGAACTGTCTTGCCAACACCGGCCCCACCAAACAAACCAATCTTGCCGCCGCGGGAATAAGGAGCAATCAGATCAACAACCTTGATACCTGTTTCGAGGATCTCCGCTTGAGTTGCCTGATCTTCGAAAGCAGGAGCCGGGCGGTGAATCGGCCAGCAGGCTTCTTCAACAACCGGTTCAGGATTATTATCAATGGCCTCACCCAATACATTAAATACCCGGCCCAGCGTGCCTTTGCCTACAGGAATCCTAATGGGCGCGCCGGTATCAACAGCTTCCATGCCGCGAGTTAAACCGTCAGTAGAAGACATGGCAACCGCGCGAATAGTGTTATCGCCCAGATGCTGCATAACCTCAGCCGTAAGTGCCACTTTGGTGTCACCGGCTTGACCCTGGATTTTTATCGCGTTATAAATAGCAGGAAGATGCTCCGGGGGGAATTCTACGTCTACGACAGGACCGATAACCTGTATAACTCTTCCAATAATGTTGCTCATAAGTTAATGGTTCCCCTCCTTACTTCAAGGCTTCTGCCCCGCCGACGATCTCAGAGATCTCGCGGGTAATATTAGCCTGACGTACTTTGTTGTAGTTCAGTGTCAGCTTGGAAATCAGTTCCTGCGCATTGTCAGTTGCCGATGCCATGGCAGCCATGCGGGCGCCTAACTCGCTGGCAGCGGCCTGGAGCAGTCCGCCGTAAATAACGGTTTCCAGGTACTTCGGCAATAACAAATTCAGCACTTCCGCTGACGATGGTTCATAGATGTATTCTTGCCCGCCTTGCTGATTGTCCTCTAAGCCAGAGGTTTCAAGCGGCAGCAGTTTAATGGTAGTGGGCTTTGTATTTACCGGTGAAATAAAGCGTGTATATACCAGATAAATCTCGTCATATTGCTCAGCCTCGAAATCTGCCGCTATGTCACGGGAAATTTGCATCGCGTGCTCATAAGTAGGTTTCTCGGAAAAGCCGCTGTATTCCCGGTCAATTTGGTAGCCGCGCCGCCGGAAATAATCCCGTGGTTTACGGCCAACAGTAACCAAACTCACGTCCTGACGTCCGTTGACCTGAGGCAATGCCTCGCGGACCAGGTTGGAGGTATAGGCCCCGGCCAGCCCTTTGTCAGCGCCGATAATTACGTATCCGACACGCCGCTTGGGGCGAACGCTGAGAAGCGCGTGTCCGGCTTCTCCGGAGCTAGCAGCGACGTTGGTTAAAAGCTCCAGCATCTTGTCGGTGTAAGGGCGGCTGGCAGAAGCCCGTTCCTGCGCCCGGCGGAGCCTGGCGGCTGCTACCATCTTCATGGCCTTGGTAATCTGCTGGATATTTTTTACGCTTTTAATGCGGCGGCGTATCTCGCGTGTACTAGACATTTATTGTCACCTCGCCGCACTTGTTTTTGCGGCTTCAAAGCCCGCGAACGTATCTTTAAATTCTGTAAGCGCTTTTTTGAGAGCAGCTTCGGTATCAGCATCTATCGTCTTCTTTTCACGAATGGTTTTGCCGATTTCAGCATAATTCGCTTTCACGAAACGCAGGAATTCATGTTCGAAGCGGCTGACCTGATCGCCTGGGACATCATCGACGAAACCGTTGACACCCGCGTAGATGACCATGATCTGTTCTTCAACAGGATATGGCGAGTACTGCGGCTGCTTCAAAATTTCGGTCATGCGCCGTCCGCGTTCAATCAAAGCTTTCGTTACTTTATCAAGATCAGAACCGAACTGAGCGAATGCAGCCATTTCGCGGAACTGTGCCAAGTCAAGACGCAATCGCCCTGCTACCTGCTTCATGGCTTTAATCTGAGCTGATCCGCCTACACGGGATACCGAAATACCGGCATTAATCGCTGGGCGGATACCAGCATAGAAAAGTTCGCTCTCCAGGAAAATCTGACCGTCAGTGATGGAGATAACATTAGTCGGAATGTATGCCGAAACGTCGCCGGCCAGCGTTTCGATGATCGGCAGCGCAGTAATGGAACCGGCGCCTAATTCATCAGACAATTTGGCAGCTCGCTCGAGGAGGCGGGAGTGTAAATAGAACACGTCGCCAGGATATGCTTCGCGTCCGGGAGGACGCCGGAGCAGCAGTGACATGGCACGGTAAGCGGTAGCGTGTTTGGACAGATCGTCATACACGCATAGTACAGCGCCGCCTTTGTACATGAAGTACTCGCCCATGCTGACGCCGGCATAAGGCGCCAGGTATTGGAGCGGTGCGCTGTCAGACGCCGAAGCGACGACAACAATAGTGTATTCCATAGCGCCTGCATCTTCCAGCGTGCGTACAACACGGGCGACGGTAGAAGCTTTTTGGCCGATAGCTACATAAATGCAGATAACGCCCTGACCCTTTTGGTTTAGGATAGTATCGACCGCGATAGCCGTTTTGCCAGTGCCGCGATCGCCGATAATCAGTTCGCGTTGTCCGCGGCCAATGGGAATCATAGCATCAATGGACTTAATACCGGTTTGCATCGGTTCTTTAACCGATTGACGGTCAGCGATGCCAGGGGCACGGTATTCTACAGGGCGAAATTCAGTGGTGTTAATTGGGCCTTTGCCGTCAATCGGCTGGCCGATGGCGTTAACAACACGGCCAATCATGGCCTCGCCTACCGGAACCTGCATGATGCGGCCGGTGCGGCGCACGCTGTCGCCTTCTTTAATCAGGCTTTCGCCGCCGAGAAGAACGGCGCCGACATTGTCTTCCTCAAGGTTAAGAACCATACCGTAAACTTCATGCGGGAATTCCAGCAACTCGCCGGCCATAGCCTTTTCCAGGCCATGAATACGGGCAATGCCGTCGCCCACTTCAATAACAGTACCGACATCTTCCACTTGGAGGTCGACCTGATAGCGCTCTATCTGTTGTTTAATAATAGCCGTTATTTCTTCAGGCCTCATTTTCATTTAAGTCAGTCACCCCAATCTATTTTAAAGCTATCCCTTTAACAACGCAGTTTTCAGCGCCTGCATCTGGCCGGTAACGCTGCCGTCAATCAGCTTGCCGCCGATTTTTACCACAACGCCGCCGATGATGCTTTGATCAATCTGCGTTTTCAGTACAATATTCTTGCAGGTCGCCGTGCTAAGCTTGACCTGCAGCGCCTTCTGCTGCTCTGCAGTCAGCGGTACAGCCGTTATGACTTCTGCCTCAGCGATATTTCGCTTTTCATTCGCCAAACGGATATATTCCCGGACAATCGCAGGCAGCGCGGTTTCCCGGCGCTTGTCTATCAAAAGCATAAGGAAGTTGCGGACAAAGTCAGTCAGATCGGCGCCAAAAATCTGGCCTAGTGTTTCCTTTTTAGCTTGCGACGGTACCTGTGGATGATACATTAAATTATGTAGATCTTCATGAGCACTAATGGTACGGTCAACAAGCAGAAGCTGCTCTTCCGCCTGATCGAGCATGCCTTTACTGTCCGCCAGTTCATAAATGGCCTGGGCGTAGGTAGAAGCCAGCTGATTCGTTAACATTTCAAACCACCTGTCTTCTGGTCATCCAACTTATCTATGAAATCTGCCACCAATTTGGCATTGGCAGTTGCGTCCAGATTTTGTCCGATAATTTTGGAAGCGGCAGCTATGGAAAGATTAACTACTTCACTGCGCATTTCTGCCAGCGTCCGGTCACGCTCAATCGCAATCTGATCCTGAGCGGCTTTTAGCAGGCGTGCATTTTCAGCGCGTGCTTCATCCAGAATCTGTTCTTTGGTCTGTTCAGCCAGTTTAGTGGCCTTTTCAATGATAGCCTGAGCCTGATTGCGTGCTTCAGCTAGCTGCTGCTGATATTCAGCCCGCAGCTGTTCGGCGGCGGTTTTTTCTTTCTCGGCTCCCGCTAAATCGCTTTCGATTTTGTGCTTGCGATCTTCAATGGCCTGGATCAGCGGCTTCCAGGCGAGCTTGGTCAAAATAGCCAGTAAAATAGCAAAATTTATGATTTGCGCAATAAGCGTCGCGTTTAACTCAACCAACGAGGGGCCCTCCTCTTTCCAAGCGTGTAAAGGGGGCGCCGGCTTGATCAGCCGGACGCCCTATAACGCTCATTACTTTACAAACGGATTGGCAAATACTAAAACGATGGCGATAACCGCAGCAATAATGGGAATAGACTCAATCAAACCAACAGAAATAAACATGTTGACCAGAATGGTTCCTTTCGCCTCCGGCTGTCTAGCCATGCTTTCGATAGCTTTGGAAGTTACCTGGCCATCAGCCAGGGCGGCGCCGAAAGCAGCAAGTCCAATTGCAAGTGCAGCGGCGAGAACTGAAGCCGCAACGATAATAGCGTGTTCCACAGTGGTCCCTCCTTTCTTTTAGTAAACTGGATTTAACATTATACCATTAAATTTAGTGATGGCTTTCTTTAAGGGCGCTGGAGAGGTAGGAGATGGACAGTATTGTAAAGATAAAAGCCTGGATAATGCCAACCACTACGCTGAACAGCAGCCAACCTGAGGGAATAATGTAAGGCACTAACATGCCGAGGATAATCATTAAGATTTCGCCTGCAAGAATGTTGCCAAATAAACGGAAGGATAGTGTTACCGGTTTGGAAATTTCCTCAATAATATTGATTGGCAAGAATAAGGGATTTGGCTGAATGAAGTGTTTAAAATGCGACAGGCCATTATTAGCCACACCAAGGATATGTACCAGCAGCACTATCATTAATGCCAGGCCAAGCGTGGTATTCAGGTCATTGGTCGGCGAGGTAAATCCCGGCACCAGACCCAGCCAGTTGGCAACCAGCAAAAAGACAAATAAAGTAATAACAAGCGGGGCTACTTTTCTGCCTTTTGCACCCATATTAGCATCCACCTGTTCATGCATATACTCGATAATCATCTCTAAAATACTCTGCACACCGCCCGGCACCATTTTAAGGCTGCGGGTAGTTGCAATGGCCAGGATAATGACAATCGCCATGGTCAGCCAAGTCATATACAAGGTATCCATATTAAACGCCAATCCGGCGAAGTGCGCCACCTTGTGTGCTCCTATCTCATGTCCTCCACCATGATCCATATTAATTTCACCCCTTTCTCAATTGCGGTTTTTATTTAAAAAAGTTTTGATTACAAATGTAATGGCAGAGTATACGGTTACAACATGGTGCGAGAATAACCCGACAACCACAGCCCAGAAGTTTAGAAATGGCAGCCGTATCGCAATCAGCAGTATACATACAATTAAACTGAGCCTGATCAGCCAGCCGAGACGCATGTACATACCCGCTTCTTTGGGGGAGAGCGTACTGCTGCGATGTACCCGGTATCCCATAAGCAGCAAGTATAAAATACTGCCAACGGTTCCAAAAGCAAAGCCGTATCCTGCTGCCATATCGCCGCGCCAGAAGGCGCCGGCGATTAGAAAAAGGCCCCACGCTATTGTATATATCAGAATTCGTTTAATTTCCACTGTTAATTCATTCATGTTGCCTTTCAGCTTTTACCGGTTACCTTCTTATAAACAGCCCACACTCCAGCCAGCATGCCAAAAACAATTCCCCAGATTGCGCCCCAGGGCGCAGTTGCCAGGCGATCATCAGCAAACCGCCCCAGAAACAATCCCACAGCGACCGCTGCAACCATATTTAGCCCCAGAGAACTGACCATACCTACTGCATTCCAGAGCTGGCGTCTCTCATCATCTTTCATAGCATCCCCACTAATAGCCCGTGATCTGAGCCTTCGTAATAGCTATAAAAAAACACCAGGATTATTTTGCACAGGACAAAACAAACCCGGTGGTGCGTACTTGCCCATCCTACCGTTTAAAGGTACCCTGCCGTACGATCCTAGTTTGCAAAAGTACTTCGAGGTTTAGCCGCATTGCTTGCCTGTCCATACGTTAGTGTTAACATTTGATATATAGCATTATACAAATTTTATACATCCTAATACAATACTTTGACTATATTTCGGTTTAATCAGTCGAAATCCTTCTTTTAAAAAGTAAAAGTTCAAACTTTACATTTTCTCTTTCATTGGAATATACTTGAATATGGATAAGTAAAAACCGAACATCCGGGCAGAAATCAGGCATTTATACCCATTTTTCTAATTGACTTCTCACTAAAATAATACTACAATTTAATAAAATACAAGTGAAAATTGCTTTCCAAGGGGAGTAGCCATAAAGTAAAGTCGTCAGTACAGGTGTCAAACCTCGGCTTTACTGGTAACCTCGGTTGCTGGTGAGACCTTGCCTATCACAGGCAAGGTCTTTATTTCATATAACCTCATTTCCTGCGTACGCTCCGCATTCTGCGTTGGAGGGATGCCCGCATGGATTGGCCTAAACTGCTGGGCTACGTTGGACTGACCTCTATTGTTATTTCATTTGCTGCCCATATCGCTTCTCGGATCATTCCTGAGTTCCAGTCGACGGAGCAACTTCAAGACCTTATTCGCTGGTCCGGTTACCTATGGGCTTATGCTTCGGTCGTTATGGGCATATTTCTGATGAAACTGACGCACCGGACGACCGAAGTCTGCTGGGGAGGCCTGTCGGCGTTATTGAGCCTGTTATTCCAGTTCGGCATGTTCTTCGCAGTCATATATTTTTTTCACGCGTATGCAAAAATAGATAAAATGAACAACGGTCTTCCACCTTAGTATCATACAACCCTAGTTCTGTGGATACTGACGGTAGACATTATTCCTACAGTCTTAGGGTTGACACGATACTAACCTTCTTCCGGGCAGTACCACATTGCGCCGGCCTCCGTCCGCAATTGTGCTGAAATAAAGGAGTAGCGAATCGCATAACCAGCAAAGCAAACGGCATCGTTTCGCTGTGGGAGTGCTGGCTATTACAAAGGAGGACACCGCATGAAACAAGAGTGGTATCAATTGTCCCGGGACATAGTGGCCCAAGAGTTTACGTCCGATCTCACTCAAGGCCTT
>Ga0366806_1123_pt1 | contig 9798 bp, 8 predicted proteins | sample TotcelN113001L14_FD_207023 | JGI IMG/M metagenome (GOLD analysis project Ga0366806, IMG submission 207023) | Enriched cells from coal bed in the Powder River Basin, Montana, United States - Total cells N11 rep3 HSBNCT.N11.300.1.L14 ...
CGGCGAGAGGTGTGAGCATCGAGGCGTAACAGACCAGCAGCCTGGGACGGAACCCATTCAACGCCCCGACCAGCTGGTCGATCGGCTGCGTGGCGTCGAGCCGCAGGGTGGGAACCAGTGGGCTGCGTAGCGAGGCGCCCACCACGGCTGACTGATGGGCCGGGTTTCGGGTGGACACGATCGCGGTCGGCAGCCGGCGGCGCGGTCCCACCTTGACCCCAGCCCAGTCGTTGACACGGGCGTAGGAGGAGAGGATCGCAGTCCATTCCCGGCGGTTCCAGACGAAGACCGCCCGCTCACCGGTTGATCCAGCTGTGGCCGCCATCCACCAGCGACCCTGCCAAGGACGGCCAGGGTCTCCACCAACGGCCTCGATGTTGCGAAGTTGTTGAGTTACCGAGTCCAGGCTCAGCTCCGGGGACGTGACCACACGGTCCCAAGAGGCCATCAGCTCGCTCTTGGTGAGCGGTGGAAGTTCGGCCAACGGTGCCCCCTCGAGCCCGCGGTACAGGTCGGCGAAATGGCGCGAATGCATCTGGGCGTGCCGCCGCAGCCGCATCAACCCCTCCGCCTGGAAGTCCTCGAGCCGTCCCCGCGTCCAGTCGTCACGTTGCCGGACCTGCAACCGGCTGACCAACAGCCCACCGATCAGACCACTCATCGACGACCTCGCTTCGCAGACGGTCCGGACATCCTTCCCCCCGACCTAGAGCTGCGCGGAAAGACGATCCGTGGCGCTGGAAACATAATGTCTCCTCCTCCTGCGACGCGAGACGATTCGAAAGCCAACTCGGCGCAGCCCGACCCGCACCTGCTCGGCGGTTGCACAGTCCACTGGCTCGATCGTCACCAGTGACACCCCGAACGGCACCAATCTCACTCCGATCCGTTCGACCCCCGGCAACAGCCGCAGCTCGTCAAGAGCCGTGCCGACGCATCTGGAGCAGGTCAGCCCGCGAACCCGGTAAGTCGCCCCGGGCGCCCTTCGTTCCTGCCATCCGTTCGTCCCATCTGCCATGTCCCAACCCTCGGGCCTGACAGTTCGCGTGGGATGTCGATCGGATCAAGATCGAGGCAAGATCCCAGGCGTGCCGCACATCGACCCGACTACGCAAATACAGCAACGTTCCTCGCTCCGATTTGGTTGCCACCCTGCACCACCCGTAAAGTTACCCGCATGTCGGCAAGCACCCACGTTCACCAGCGGATACTCCGGGCATTCCGGGCCGCCGGCTGTATGTGTATGTGCTGCGCGATGCGCCCCTGTATGTGACCCAAGCGCCGCCTTCCTCTCTTTAGTCAGGGCATTTTGCTGCCCGAAGGCCTGAGCCTGCCTGGGACCCAATCCTGAAACAAACACCCACCGACCGGCTTTTCGCCGGCTGTTCGGGCTATGCCCGCACAGACAACAACCACACAGAAAGACAATGTCATGATGCTCAATCGCGTTCTGCCGGCCGTCTCCGGCGTCCTTGTCGCCCTCCTAGCACTGGCAGCGTGCGCCGCCCCAGGCGGCCCGTCGGCCGCCCCGGCGAGCGCCGCCGCCACCAGCTCGAACCCCGCCCTTGCCGCACTGCAAAAGTCCGGCGTGTTGAAGGTCGGCACCGAAGGCACCTATTCGCCATTCACATTCCATGACCCGGCCACCAACCAGCTCACCGGCTACGACGTCGAGGTGGTCACCGCGGTGGCAGGCAAGCTGGGCGTCAAGGCCGAGTTCTCCGAAACCAAATGGGACGCCATCTTCGCCGGCCTGGAGGCGAAGCGCTACGACGTCGTCGCCAACGAGGTTTCGATCAATGCCGAACGGCAGGGGAAGTACGACCTCAGCGATGCCTACTCGGTGTCCTACCCGGTGGTGATCGTGAAGGCAGACAACACTGACATCACGTCGATCGAAGCCATCAAGGGCAAGACCACCGCACAGAGCGCCACCTCTAATTGGGCTGATTTCGCCCGCAAGGCCGGGGCCAAAGTGGAGCCGGTGGACGGCTTCACCGAAGCCGTCGCAGGTGTCAAGGACGGGCGGGTTGACGCCACGTTCAACGACAACCTCGCGGCACTGGAGTACTTCACCACCACCAACGACACCTCCGTCAAGATCGGCTTCGAAGTCCCACAGGAGAAGGTGAACCAGGCGTTCGCCCTCCGGAAGGATTCCGGGCTGCTTGAGCCGATCAACACCGCCCTGAAGGAACTGGCGGCCGATGGAACGCTTGGCAAGATCGGCGCGAAGTGGTTCGGAAAGGATATCTCGAAGTGAGCTCGAGCTGCACCGGAGGAGCGTGAGATGGATCCGAGCACCTGGGACCTGCTGCTGCACGCGATCGGCCCACTGCTGTTGGGTGCGGTCGGTGGCACAATCCCGCTGACGCTGTTGTCGTTTGCTATCGGGCTGGTGATCGCACTGCTCGTCGCGCTGGCGAGGCTGTCGTCGGTGAGGGTGCTCGCCTGGATCGCCGGAGCGTACGTGTCGGTGATCCGGGGCACGCCCCTCCTGGTGCAGCTCTACATCATTTTCTACGCCCTGCCGTCGCTCGGATTGGTGATCGACCCCTTCCCGTCTGCGGTCATCGCGTTCACCCTCAACGTGGGTGGCTACGCTTCTGAGGCGATTCGTGGGGCGATCCTGGCCATCCCGCGCGGCCAGTGGGAGGCGGCCAGCACCATCGGACTCGGCTACGTGCTCACCCTTCGAAGGGTGATCCTTCCCCAAGCGATGAGGGTCGCGGTGCCGTCGCTTTCCAACACCTTCATCTCGCTCGTCAAGGACACGTCCCTGGCATCCTCGATCATGGTCACCGAACTCCTGCGGCGAGCCCAGGAGATTGCAGCGCCATCGTATGAGTTCCTCGCCCTGTATTCCCTCGCTGCGCTCATCTACTGGGCGATCTGCAGCGTTCTGTCCTTCGCCCAGCAGCGCCTCGAGCGCCGCCTTGGCCGATACGTCACGATTTAGGAGCCAGCATGCCTCTGGTCACGGTTCGGAGCCTGCGCAAGGCGTTCGGCGACCACGTCGTCCTGCACAACGTGAACCTTGACGTGGCTGAAGGATCGGTCACGGTGCTGATCGGACCGTCCGGGTCCGGCAAAACCACGCTGCTGCGCTGCCTGAACGGCCTGTCCCATCCACAGGCGGGCGTTGTGACGGTCGGCAACATCACCGTGGACTACTCCTCCAGGCCGGATGGAGAGCAGCTGGCCGCCCTTCGCGCCCAGTCGGGCATGGTCTTCCAGGCCCACCACCTGTTCCCTCACCGCACCGCAATCCAGAACATCACCGAGGGCCCTATCCACGCCCAGCGAGAGCCGGCCGACCAGGCGCGCAAGCGAGGTCTCGCCCTGCTCGAGCAGGTCGGCCTCGCCGACAAGGCGAACGCCTACCCCAGCGAGTTGTCTGGGGGGCAGCAGCAACGGGTCGGGATCGCTCGCGCGCTGGCGCTGCGACCGAAGCTGCTTCTGTTCGACGAACCCACCTCGGCCCTCGATCCCGAGACGGTGGGTGATGTGCTCATGGTGATGCGCGACCTCGCGACCCAGGGCTGGACGATGGCCGTGGTCACCCACGAGATCCGCTTCGCCGAACAAGTCGCAGACCACGTCGCTTTTCTCGACGGTGGGGTCATCGTGGAAGACGGGCCGCCCAAGCAGGTGTTGGCAAACCCGACCGAGCCGAGGACCCGGCAGTTCCTGCGCCGTGTCCTCGACCCCCTATCCGCCGACACCGATCCAGACGCCGACTGAACGCGCCCGCTTGGCCGCGGCGAGAGCGTCAGCTTTGGGGGGTGCCCACGCCTTCGGAGCAGCCACCCTTGGGCTCGGGAGCTTTGGTCCCGTCGGCGTACTTCGCGATGAAGTTCGCCAGCTCGGGGTCCGTTGCCGACTCGACCTTGACCTGGACGCCCCACACCGAGGCCACAACGGGAGCAGGAAGCCCGACGTAAGGACTGAGCAGACCGTACGGAAGCCTCCTGACAGCATCCTGCAGCACCTTCACCTGGTCGGTGGGGAGCTCGGGATCGTAGGTGACCCAGATCGCGCCATGCTCAAGAGAGTGCACTCCGTTCTCATTAGCCACCGGCTCCAGGTAAATGCCGCACTTCTGCCCGACCTCGGCGTGATCCCCACCTACCGGCGGAATCACGCTGTAGTCAACAGGTCCTGCCGCATGACCTCGAGCCTGGTCAGAGAACGTGACCGCGGAGATGGGCTCCGCGACGGGCACACCTGGGCGGCTGAGCAGCACAACAGCGGTGATCGCCACTGCAACGGCCACCGCTGATGCACCGATCCACAGCGCAAGCCTGCGGCGAGACCGCTTCCGCTCCTCTTTGCGAGCGGCTTCACGAAGTGCCTCTCTGCGCGAGTCGCTCCTGGGCTTTTGGGGCATAGTCATCCTGATTCAGGTTGGGGACGGCGGCGAAGAGCCGGGGCTCTCATTCTCCCTTGTGGCAGGCACGCACCGAGCGCCCCACCATGAAGTTCTGGTCAAGATCCGCTCGAGAGGTCGGTGTCCCAGCGCGCTCCTTCACGCAGCGGGATCCTTCCGGTTCCGTGCAGGGAAATCGGTCCCAGCCAGCGCCGCGGGGAGTTTGATGCGGCTATCACGCCAGCGGTGACGTCCCCACCGCGGCGGTCAGGAGCGCTCTATGGAATGCCGTCTCGCCGGTAAGCTCGGGGTGGAAGGAGATGCCGGTTACGGCACCTTGTCGAACGCCAACGACCTTCCCCGCGTGCAGTCCAAGCACCTCTACGCCGGGTCCCAGCCGAGTTACAACCGGGGCCCGAATGAACGCCACCTGCAGACGTCCGAGGGTCGTCGCCAGGCTGGTGCATGCCGAGTCGACCTGCGGGCCGAGGGCATTGCGGCGCACGGTCACATCCAGCGCTTTCAGCGAACGCTGACCCGGTGCCGGGTCTAGAACTTCATGGGCCAGCAGCACAAGCCCAGCGCAGGTACCCAAAGTGGGCAGTCCGCCAACGATGGTCTCTCGCAGCACATCGAACAGGTCAAAGATCCGCAGCAACTTATCGATTGTCGAGGACTCGCCGCCAGGCAGCACAAGCGCGTCCACCCGGGGCCCGTCCGGCCCGATCAGGTCCCCGAGCTGCCGGACGAGAGTCACTCGGGCGCCAAGGTCTTCGAGTAGGTCGCAGTGCTCGCGCACCCCGCCTTGCAGGGCCAGCACACCGATGGTGGCCGCCGTCACCAACCCCGTTCCGCCAGCCTGTGCGGCTCAGGCAGGTCTGCCACGTTGATCCCGACCATGGCCTCGCCTAGTCCCCGTGATGCTTGCGCGATCGTCGCAGGGTCGTCGTAGCGGGCAGTCGCCTTCACGATCGCGGCCGCGCGGGCGGCTGGGTTGCCGGACTTGAAGATGCCCGAGCCGACGAAGACGCCATCCGCGCCCAGCTGCATCATCAGCGCCGCGTCGGCGGGGGTGGCCACCCCACCTGCAGTGAAGAGCACCACCGGCAGGGTCCCGGTGGTTGCTACCTCAAGGACGAGGTCATACGGCGCCTGCAGGTCCTTCGCTGCCACGTACAACTCGTCCGGACTGGCTTCGTACGTGGCCTTCAGGACGCCGATCTCGTGCCGGATGGTGCGGATGTGCTTGGTGGCCTCGGACACATCGCCGGTGCCGGCCTCACCCTTCGAGCGGATCATGGCCGCCCCCTCCGCAATCCGGCGCAACGCCTCGCCGAGATTGGTCGCGCCACAGACGAACGGGACGGTGAAGGCGTGCTTGTCGATGTGGTTGGCGTAGTCGGCCGGGGACAGCACCTCGGATTCGTCGATGTAGTCGACCTTCAGGTACTCCAGCACCTGGGCCTCCACGAAGTGCCCGATGCGGGCCTTGGCCATCACCGGAATCGAGACCGTCTCGATGATCGCGCTGATCAGGTCGGGGTCGCTCATCCGCGCCACACCGCCCTGGGCTCGGATGTCTGCCGGCACCCGCTCCAGGGCCATCACCGCCACCGCTCCGGCGTCCTCGGCTATTCGGGCTTGTTCCGGGGTGACCACGTCCATGATCACGCCGCCTTTGAGCATGTCTGCGAGTCCGCGCTTGACCAGGGGAGAACCGAGAGTTGTCGTCATGAGGCTCAATGCTGGCTGTGGTTACTGGTCCACCGCCAGATCCAGAATTCGCCAAACATGATGGACCAGTAAGCTCTCCGACATGCGTGGCATTCCAGAGATCACGCTGGCGGTCTACCTCGACCGGCATAGCGCAGAAACCCTGCCGACGCAGCTGGCCGACCAGCTGCGGACGCTGGCCACTCAGGCTGTCCTCGCCCCCGGAGACGCCCTGCCGTCCACCCGAGCGCTCGCGTCGCACCTCGGAGTCTCGCGCGGCACGGTCGTTGCCGCCTACGACCAGCTGCTCGCGGAGGGCTACCTGAGTGCTTCAGCGGGGCGCTCGACAGTCGTCAACCCGCAGCTGCGCCGCGTCCATCCACCGCGACCACGCCCCCGAGTTCCTAGAGCGCCAGAGCCTGCGCCGGCCTATGACCTCCGCCCCGGACGGCCGTGGGCCGAAGAGGTGGTAGGGCCGGCATGGAAGGCGGCATGGCGCCACGCATCGGCCGCTGAGGTCGCCCTGCCCACGCCCGTTCTCGGCCTGCCCCAGCTGCGGCAAGCCTGGTCAGAGCATCTGCGCCGGATGCGGGCGGTGGTCCGCAACCCGGCCCAGGTCGCGGTCACCGGCGGCGGACGCGAAGGCTTCGCCCTCGTACTGCTGGCGCTCGCCGGCGACCGACCGCTTCGAGTCGGCGTCGAGGATCCGGGCTACCCCTCACTGCGGCGGGTTCCGGTTCGAGTCGGCGCGTCCGTGCTGCCGCTGCCGGTAGACGAGCACGGCCTGAAGGTGGCCGACCTTCCAACCGGGAGAAGCGCGCCCGACGTGCTCCTGGTGACGCCCAGCCACCAGTACCCGCTGGGTGGCTCACTGCCGGTGGACCGGCGGCAGGCGCTTCTGGAGTGGGCACGGACGAACAAGGTGGTGATCGTCGAGGATGACTATGACTCCGAGCTGCGCTACACCTCCGAGCCGCTGCCGGCACTGGCCGCGCTCGACGACCCTGACGACGGCACCGTTGTGCTGCTGGGCACGCTGTCCAAGACTCTCACCCCAGCTCTCGCGATGGGGTTCCTTGGGCTGCCCGCCCGGCTGGTGCCCGCGATCGCCGACGTCCGGCGCGATCTCGGCCAGCCAGTCGGCCTGGTCGCACAGCAGGCGATCGCCACGTACCTGGACGCGGGGGCACTACGGCTGCACACCCAGCGAATGAGGAACCGCTACCGGCGCCGGCGCGTCCAGGTGGTCGACGCCCTTGGCGACATTCCCGGCGCCAGGATGTACCCCATGGACGGTGGCCTGCACGCTGTGGTGGAGACCCGTCGCCCGGAGGCCGCAATCGTCGAAGCCCTTGCACACGCCGGGGTGCGGGTAAGCCCACTGTCGGAGTACTGGTCGGGGCGCGGGACCAGATCGGGCATCGTGTTCGGCTTCGGCGCGGCCAATGAGGCTGACCTCGCCGCCGCGCTGAGCCTGATCGCCGCAGAAGTGAAGGGCCACGCCGGTGCAAACCACGAGCCACCGCCACCCCCGCCACGTCCACCGGGTCGGTGAACCCTGGGCGGACCGCCCCAACCCCGAGTTCCGACGTCCCGATGCGGCTCAGGCAATCTTCGCGGCCACAGACCTCTTGGTCACGCTGTTGTAGCCGTCCCGAGATCCCGTGACCTTGACGTAGAGGTTCTTGTTCCGATCGGCAGCGCGGATCGTGTAGCTGGTGCTGGTTGCCCCACGGATCAGCGTGGCCCCTCGGTACCACTGGTAGCGGTAGGCAACAGTGCCGGGTCCCCACTCAGCGTGGGTGACCGAGAGGGTCTTGCCAGGCTTCCTGGTCCCGCCGATCTTCGGCCTAGACACTGAGCTGAAGTTCGCCTTCGTCACCGACGCAGTGGCTACCGACATCTTGGCGACCGTCGCGAAACCGACCCTCGATCCTGTGACTGAAACGGTCAGGCTTGCGCCGGCGTCGCCCGGGACAACTGTGTAGCGCGCGGCAGTGGCGCCCTTGATCGCCTCGCCGTTGCGGTACCACTGGAACGCCAGCGTGACCGCGCCGGGTGCCCACACGCCGGGCACCACGGTCAGAGCTTTACCAACGCGAATCGTGCCAGTGATCTTCGGAATGGGCGTCGCCGTCAAACTCGCGGTGCGGACCGGGGCCGTCGCGGCAGAGCCACGCGAGGTCGGGGTGTACCTGGGCTTGAGTCCAGTCACCACCACCTTCAAGGTGGAGCCCACGTCGGCCACCTGCACGTCGTACCGTTCGGCTGAGGCCCCCGAGATCGCGCTGGCGCCGCGGTACCACTGGTAGGACAGGTTCACCGATCCCGGCCCCCAGCTCCCTGCGCTCGCCTGCAGCACCTGCCCGACCTCGGGGGTCCCGCTGACCGCTGGCTGGCCTGCGTTGAGCGTCATGAACAGCGCAGCCCAAGTCTGCTTGTCAACTACCCCCGTCACCGGGCGCCCAGACGCGGCCTGGAACGACTTGACGGCAGTAAGCGTGGCGCCGGCGACAGCATCGCCGGTGGACACGGCGTACCCGAGACTACGGAGCAGCGTGCTGAGAGCGTTGACGCGCGGCCCGACCGCGCCACTGCTGATCTTGGTGAACAGCGCGGACAAGGTGCGCTCCCCCGCCTCACCGTCCGCCTCGAGCTTCTTGGCTTTCTGCAGCTTCTTGACCGCGGACACCGTCGCTGAGTCAAAGCTGCCGGTGATCGACAGGGTCTGTCCGGCAGCCTTGACCAAGTACTGCAGGGCGGTGACCTTTGCCCCACTGCTGCCCGACTTCAGGACGATGCCGATCGGAACAACGTCGTAGTCGGTCAGCGAGTAGTTGGCAATCAGGGAGTTGACTGTCCGGGCGTACGAGTCGGGATCCTTGGGCTTGACCACCTTGGCCAGCGCTTGCACGAACTTGGGCGTGCTGGCCATCACGGACCGGGCGCTCGTGTATGCGGCGTCACTGGTGATTGCCGCGGCGTTGGCGTAGAACGAGTTCGTGACCGATGAGAAATTGGCGTACCGGGTGGAGCCGATGGTGACGCAGCCGGACTGGTAGAGCCGCGCGGCGGAGGCAACGACTCCCGCGGACTTGGCGAAGGCGATCGTGCTGAGACGCCGTAAGCCCGCATAGTAGGACCGCTGCTGCCAGAAGCTGAGGGTGCTGCGGACCACGCCATAGGCCCGACCGCGGGCCTCAATGATCCGCCACTCGCCGCTGGGCAGCTTCTTGGTCAGGACGGCCATGTGGCCGATGCCGTTCGCCCTGGCCGGGTTGTTCCGCAGAAACACCATGTCGCCCACCTGCGGGGAACCGACCACACGCCGACTGCGGTTATACAAGCCGGCCGCCGTGTCGTCACCCATCCGGAATGCCCCGGACTGGTTGTTCAGCCAGATGACCAGGCTCGAGCAGTCGAACACCCCCGGGCCGTTGGCACCCAGACGATAGGGCTTCCCAACCTGCGCCTCGGCCAGGTCGGCATACTGTGAGACGGTCATCGACCCCCCACAGGGGGTGTCGAAGAAGTTGTTGGCCTTCTTGGCCACAGCCGAGGTTCCCCAGTCCGACGCCTGGATCGCCTGCGCCATCGACACCGACGCTGGCACGCCGAACTTACGCTGCGTGCTCTGCGCTGCGCTCACCAGGCCGGCAATGAATCTCGTCTTGCTGCCACTGGCAGAGACCGCCTCAGCTGAGGGCGCCGAAACC
>Ga0366806_1116_pt1 | contig 9747 bp, 10 predicted proteins | sample TotcelN113001L14_FD_207023 | JGI IMG/M metagenome (GOLD analysis project Ga0366806, IMG submission 207023) | Enriched cells from coal bed in the Powder River Basin, Montana, United States - Total cells N11 rep3 HSBNCT.N11.300.1.L14 ...
ATGTATAATAAAAAGTGGTGTGGGACAGGGGGACAGGAGATAAATTATGCCGAAGGAATTGATTTTCGCGGTTGAGGATGAGGTCCATATCCAGCAGTTGATCAAGTATAATCTGGAGTCAGGCGGATACAGGGTTATGACCTTCGAAAGCGGTGAAAAACTTTTAAATGAGCTTAAGGCTAGTATTCCCGACCTCTTCATACTGGATATTATGCTGCCCGGAATAGATGGCCTGGAGGTATGCAGACAGCTGCGGGGCAACCCTAAAACCAGAAACATACCAATAATCATGCTGACAGCCAAAAGCGAAGAGTTTGACAAGGTACTTGGGCTTGAGCTTGGAGCCGATGACTATATAGCCAAGCCATTCAGCGTAAGGGAGCTGGTGGCACGGGTAAAGGCAATATTCAGAAGAATGAACACTTCTGTGCCTGCTGAATCGGAAAACGTACATCACGGAGACATAACAATAGATTTTTCCAGACATGAGGTTTATAAAAAAGGCCAGCTTCTGGAAATGCCTCTAAAGGAATTCGAGCTTTTAAAAATGCTGATACTGAATAAGGGCAAGGTATTGTCAAGGGAGCTTCTCCTTGACAAGATATGGGGTTTTGATTATTATGGAGAGACTAGAACAGTGGATGTCCATATACGTTATTTACGCCAAAAGGTCGAGGATGACGACAGCAATCCGGCTTATATAGAAACTATCAGGGGTATCGGATACAGGTTTAGCGACAGGGAATTGTAAAATAGGGCACTAATGTCATAACGCGGTCTTCGACCGCAAGTATTCAGGAGTTTGAATGCTGTTAATATATAAATTTCTTCCTTTTCCTACTGAATACTGACTACTACCTGCTGATATAATTGGCTTTCAGTAAAAAGTTTGCCAAAAAAACAAACTTTTTGAGAAGAATAGTATAGTGAATCCTTCAGTAAACTTCAGGACAAACTCTGTGTGGTAATCCTGCTTTTTATTGATTTATATGTTTGGACGGTGAAGCTGTTGAAAAAAAAGATTTTTATATCTTATTTGGTTCTGATAATTATAGGCATTTCCACTACGGGCCTTTTTGTATCTCAGCTTGCTCTATAGCTTCGGGATCATTTTTCATTATATTGACCAGCTCCAATATTATTTTATTAAAAAGGTCGTCGACATCATCATCGCTGGCGCATACCTCCTCAGCAAGATTAATATCCTGTTTTACATATGCATCAATTGACTTGTTTACCATCTGCTTGGCCATATCTGCCATTTTGGGTATATCAATGAGGGGCTTTATATATTTTGCATTAGCCATTCTTATAGTTAATTCGGCGATATCGGCAGAATGGTCGGCAATTCTTTCCATGTCCGTTATTATTTTAAGGGCTGTGCTGATTGCACGGAGATCTTTGGCAAGAGGCTGCTGACGTGCTATAAGGTTCATGCATTTTTTTTCTATTGTCTGTTCCATATCGTCTATAATATCATCATTTAGAAAAACCTGCCGTGCCATCTCAACATCCTGCTTTTTTAAAGCCACTATTGTATTGTCGATTGACTCTTCGACCAAACTGCCCATTTTAATAAGCTCCAGATGCAAATCCTCAAGTCCCTGGTCAAACGAATGTCTGGTAACCATTTTATCTTCCTCCTTAACCGAATCTTCCTGTTATATAGTCTTCTGTACGCTTGTCTGAAGGCTTGCTGAAAATATTCTCAGTATAATCATATTCTACAACCTCGCCATGAAGGAAAAATGCGGTTTTGTCTGAAATACGCCCTGCCTGCTGCATGTTATGCGTAACAATCACTATGGTGTATTTCTCCTTCAACTCATCTATCAGGTCTTCTATCTTCAATGTAGAAATCGGATCCAGGGCTGATGTAGGCTCGTCCATAAGGACAACCTCAGGCTCAACCGCCAATACCCTGGCAATGCAAAGCCTCTGCTGCTGACCGCCTGACAGCCCCAAGGCATTTTGCTTCAAGCGATCCTTTACCTCATCCCACAATGCCGCATTTTGCAGACTTTTTTCCACAATTTCATTTAATAGGGTTTTCGACTTGACGCCGTGTATTCTGGGTCCGTATGCAACATTATCATAAACAGACATAGGAAAGGGGTTTGGCTTTTGAAATACCATCCCCACTCTTTTTCTAAGATCAACTATATCATATTCCCGGTATATGTTCAAACCGTCCAGAAAGACCTCGCCGGATATCTTTACACTTGGAATCAGATCATTCATCCGGTTAAGTGTTTTAATAAATGTGGATTTTCCACAACCGGAGGGGCCGATGAGAGCTGTGACCTTTCGTTCCCGGACGTCAACGGTTATACCTTTCAAAGCTTGAACATCCCCGTAATAAAGCTCAAGATCCCTTGTACATATTTTTATTCTATCGTTTTCCATTCCCATCTGCCTTTCATAATATAGTGCTGCACGGTTAATCAATCTTATAATATCAATAAAGATTTAATACAATGTTAAGTCTTTGTTAACTTGATGTTAATCAGTGCGTGTCAGCGTGACAGGGGACGGTTCTCTGACACGTTTTACAAAACGTGTCAGAGAACCGTCCCCTGTCACGCACTTCTAATACCGCCTTTGAAATTTATTGCGTATAAAAATTGCAATAGAATTCATAAGGAACAAAAGTACCAGCAATACTACAATGGTTGACGCAGCAAGATTTGCATATTCCTTTGTGAGAACCGTATCAAGGGTCCAATAATATATTTGAATGGGGAGGGCTGTGAAGTCATCCATTAAACCTTGCGGTGATCTCAGTATTAGTGTTGGAATTCCGAGAACAACCAGGGGAGCGGTCTCTCCAATGGCTCGTGAAAGAGATAAAATTGAGCCCGTCATAATACCGGGTAAAGCAGTGGGTATGACAATTTTCCTGACAGTTGTCCATTTTGTAGCTCCCAGAGCATATGATGCATCTCTTAAAAAGCCGGGAACAGCGCGTATTGCTTCCTGACTTGACACAACAACAATGGGCAGGACCAATAAGGATAAAGTCAAGCCTCCGGCCATTATACTGGAGCCTAAGCCAAATAACCTTCCAAAGACAGTTAAGCCAAGCAGGCCGAATATTACCGAAGGTACGCCCGATAAGTTGGATATATTGGTGTTTATCAAATATTGAAGGGCTCCTTTTTTTGAGTACTCTTCCATATATATGGCCGTAGCCAATCCCAAAACCAGGGTCACGGGTGCTACTATCAGCATAAGCATGGCTGAACCGATTAAAACGCTTTTTATCCCGGCTCTCTCTGCAGAAATGGACAGCTTTCCGGTTAAAAACTGGATATCCAGCCAACCGATGCTCTGGCTTACCACTCTATATATTAATAAGCCTAATACCAACAAAGCAAAAACAATAGTAAACGAAAATACTATTCTTGCAGTTCTATCTAGTAAGATTCTTCGTTTCATTCTTCGTTGAGTCGTTTCCTTATTGAAATAGATTGTATCACTCATATATTAATATTCCTTCCTGTATTTTTTAGTAACATATTTAGCCGCCAGATTCATAATAAGAGTGAAAATAAACAACAGGAGGCCTACTGCATATAAGCTGTAATAGCCGGTAGTACCGCTGCCGGCGTCACCGCTGGTGAACTCTACAATATATGCTGTCATTGTTTGCATGGGCTTGGTAAAGTCAAATGTAAAATTCTTTGCACTTCCACTTGCAATAGCAACAATCATGGTTTCACCTACAGCCCTGGAAATAGCTAATACAAAAGAGGCTATTATTCCCGAAAGAGCAGCGGGAATAATGACTTTAAGTGTGGCTTCCAGTCTTGTGGAGCCAAGAGCCAACGCACCTTCCCTGATAGAATCCGGGACAGCATTCATTGCATCCTCAGACAGTGATGCAACAAGAGGGATTATCATGATTCCCATTACTATACCCGGACTAAGGGCATTTTTCGCTTCCAATCCCGGAATGACTTTCATTAATAGCGGAGTAACAAAAGAATATGCAAAGAAACCGTAAACTATAGTAGGAATTCCTGCTAAAACTTCTATTACCGGCTTTAGTACCTTTCTTCTGTTTGCTGATGAAAATTCACTTAAATACATTGCAGCGGTTAATCCTACGGGGATTGCAACCAGCATGGCAATTATCGTAGTAACAAATGTCCCGCTGATTAAAGGAAGAAAGCCAAATGAAGGATTTTCTTTCAAAGGAGCCAGATTAGTGCTGAATATTTCTTTTAAGGGTACCTCTCTGAAAAAATGAGAAGCATCAACTACCAGCGTTAAGACAATTCCAATTGACGTCAGTATGGAGATTGATGCAATCAGCAGAAAGACGGTAGATACCAGTTTTTCTCCTTTAAAAAATTTAGAAATATCATTTCTCTTTTTTTCCTTTACATTTATAAAATTACTCACTTTTAATACACCTCATTTTGTATACAGTATAAATGCCAATTTCCAATATATATTATAAAACCGGCATAAGACGAGAAGAAAATGTATCTCCCCGTCTCATGTCGTTATACTCTAAAGGCTGCACATTATTTTATAGCTTCCAGCTGCTTTTGATATTCGGCATACGTAGCATCCGGCAGAGGAGCAAACCCGTTTGCACCTGCCAATCTTTTAGCGCCTTCTGCGGATACAACATACTTGGCGTAATCAAGTACCTGAGGTTTTTCTTTTGCATAATTTACATTCAGGTATGTGAATACCGGACGGGTAAATCCTGCATAAGGAAGATTCTCACCAATGGTTGCTATTGTCGGTTCAACAGGGCCGCTGCCAAAGTCCACTTTTACAGCAGTAAGCTTGTCATTATTGTTCATATAGTAACCGAAGCCGAAGAATGCAATTGCATTTTTATCCTTTGATACCAGGTCAACTAATGTGGAGTATTCCTGTTGGAGGTTGGCAGTCTTAACCATTTCTGCTTTTTTAAGAATAGTTTCGTGGAAAAACTCAAAGGTTCCGTGGTTCTCATTGGGGCCGTAGAATTTGATTTCTTGCTTAGGCCAATCAGCTCTGATATCCGACCAAAGTACTTTATCATCTGCTTTAAACTTACCTGATAAGTACATATTGATTATTTCTTCTTTTTTCATTTCCGCTGCCCAGGTGTTTTCCTTGTTGATAACCATTGTTAAACCGTCAAGTGCCAATTTGAATTCCAATGTTTCCGTCCCTTTTGCTTTAAGCTCGGCAGCTTCTTCTTCTTTAATTTTTCTTGATGCATCGGAGAAGTCTGTTTCACCCGGTATGAATTTTTTGAAACCGGCGCTGGAGCCTGCTCTTCCAACCTGTACGCTGACATCGGGCTGTACGTTGGTCATGTATTCTTCGGCGATGTTTGCCATTAACGGATATACCGTACCTGAACCGTCAATAATTACCTTGCCCTCAAGTTTTACTGCTGTTGTTGTCTTTTCTGTCGCTTTTGTTGTTTCGTTTTCTGAGGGTGTCTCTTTCTGACATCCGGTTAATGCTATCATAGATGTTGCAAGTACTAATATCAGCATTGCCGAAAGGATTGGTCTTAAAAAATTGGTTCTTCTCATGAATTGTGCCTCCTGTAAATTATTTTATATTTTATAGTTTTAATAATAAAGCTGGTAATTTAATCTGGAATTAATATAATGTTAATTTTGAGTTAATTCTGAAAAGTCTGGTTAATTTTTCATATATGCTTACTGCCCATCAGAAAAACGGTGTTGCAACAGGATAGATTCATTTAATCAAAAAATCCTTCATGATAAGTCCCGAAAGCTTTCCTTTATCTACTACCGGAAGTCCTAATAATGTCGGATTCAGATTGAATATTTCCAGTACGCCGGCTCCTGTGCAGGTTGAATCTATTGAAGTGCTTTTACGACACATGTCGCCGACAAACACAGTAGCGGATTTGTTGATGTATAGTTAATTTAATAAGCTTCTTGTAAAAAAGATGTTAAACCATTAATGAGAGAATAATAGGGTTGTATCCCTTAAGAAATAAAGGGATCAGAACCTTCCAGATCATCAGGACTGTAAATGCAAAAGACAGTATGGCACGAACGCCTGTCCAGCCGGCAAATAATATCAACAGAAGAATAAACGCACCAAACAAATCGAAAACAGGTTCGTATACTTGATATAAAAAAATAGAGTTTAGAATCCAAACTTGTGAATTGAGGTTGGGGATAGCTGTTTCCACTTGATTATGTATTTTCGCTGGGATAAAATAGCAGTATGGTTGAATTATTTATTTGCAGTAGTATATTATGTAGTATATTATAATGAAAATATAAAAGTGGAGGAGGATGGAATGGATAATAAGACTAGAGACATGTTAATAGAAATACTGCATGACATGGAGGATTTCGCTGAACTCAAGGGATTAAAATGTCCACCAATATACCTTCTTGGCGGTTCAGGCTGTATTGTAGGAGGGTATTTGAACCGTGCAACAACTGATTTCGACATATTGAATATGGAGTATCCTGCTTATGTAGGAAGAATATTCAGAATCCTTGGTGAAGCTGATTACCTGGAGCTGGATTTAACCACTATTGCAGCTGGATTTGAAAACAGATCTAAAAAGCTTGAAGAGTTTAAACATCTAGATATATTTGTTTTATCGAAAGAAGACATAATTGTAACAAAAATTGGGAGATATTCAGTAAAAGATGTTCAGGATATAGAAGATTTAATAAAAAGCAGCGATAATGTTTTGATTTTGGATCTTATAAATAGAGTAAGTCAAAGGACTGATATAGGTAAAAAAGTTAAAGAAGAGTTTTTAAAGAATGTGACGGTGTTCAGGAGGCAGTTCAATGTATAGAATATTCAGGCAAAACTTAAATAACTATTTTAAGTTAAACAAGGATGGTGATCCAGAAAATGAGTTCCGTCTAAAAATTGCACAAGTAATGAGAGGAATAGCTGACAAAGAATTATACGAAAAATGGGCTATGGAAAACAATGAATTATATGAGGAAGTGAACAACCTGGTATACGAAATAAAACAGAACTCAGACCACTTCCGAAGCTTTAAAACTTTCTCATGGGACTTGTGGGGATACGATTATAGAGCAGAAAAAAGTAATAAATTTTCAAAAGAGATAATGGAAGAACAGCTAAAGCTAATCAACCTTCTCCTGGGGACACAGTATTGGATTGAATCAGAATTTGAATGAAATGAGACTCTTGGAGTTTATCTTATACTACAGATCATTATTAGCAGGTGATAATTGTGTGTGCCAATTTGTGGTTGATGCTACTGATTTACAGGGAAAGCATCTATTGAGATGAGGTTTTGATATTTGGTAAGAAAAGGGTAAAGAGATTTTTATAGATGATATTGTAGAAAACTTGGGGGCAGTAAGCTATGAGGTCATTAGTAGATTGGGGATAAGGATTCAAAGAGTTTTTACAAAAAGTGTTGATGCTAGTAATGTATTGAATTATTTTTTGCGAGCAGCCTGTTAAAATAGAGTATAATTGCTGTGTATAACACAGGATTGATGGTTTTTAGAAGCTTACTTAAATGATGTACTAGATGCCCAAGAATTCAAAAATTGACTTGGCAATTAAGGCATGACCTGATTCATTTGGGTGGATATGGTCATCCATTAACCTCCAATAATTATATGTTTTTTTGCAAACGTTTTCGGTTGATACATCATCCTCCCATATCCTGTAAATGTCGCACAAAGGAACGTGTAATTCGTCTGCAATCTGACGAATTTCATCAACATAGCGGGGATAGAAGGAACGTCTTTGGTAATTGTCCTCTATTTCAAAGCTTAATGGATTTGGAGTCAGCAAAAGTACTTCAGCACCTATGTTTTGAATTCTTTCTAGTATTTGTTTCAGGTTACATTTATAGTTATCCAGATTTTCCTGACCTTTTACTGCATCATTCATCCCTATCATTACCGTTACAAAATCAGGGCAGTGTCGAATAACATCCCGATCCAGTCTTGCCAAGACATCATCAGTAGAATTTTCACTCACACCTACATTCACCATGGTAAATACTCTGCCAAAACGTTCAAGAAGTTTTAACCCTAACAAACCGCAATAATTATGCTTTCCATGCGTACTATCATTTACTTCAGTAATTGAGTCTCCTATGCATACAATTACAACATGTTCTCCATTTTTCATGCGGTTCAAATACTTAAACATAAATCCCGGATCTCCTTTACGTTTACGTTATTGTTAATTTTCGATTCTTTAATTCATTCAAGTGCAGCGTTGGTATATTTTTCGCGGTATTGGCCTGGTGTCAATCCGACCTTTATTTTAAACTTATGTATGAAATTAGATATATCTACATACCCGAGTGCAACAACAATATCGGCAATGGTTATATTACTATTGGTCAACAATTGTTTTGCTTTTTCTATTTTAATATCTGTAAAATAGTCCAACAATGAACTTCCAACTTCCTTCTTGAAGGATTTTCTGAGATATTGCGGTGAAATATAAAAATCCTTAGCCATTTTAGCAACAGAAAACTGGTAGTTACCAATATTCTCATTCAGATAAGAGATATATTCCTGGCCGGATGTGGAATGTGTAGTGTGTACATGCTTTTCTATAAATTCGGCAATTTTATCGGCAAGCAATCTTGTAATGGAATCAATTTCTGAAATGCTTGAGAATTCAGTAATAAAGAACAAATCAAAATACTGCCCGATTTTAACAGCATCTTTATTGTTGATGCCTTTGGCTTGTTTGATGAATATGTTGATAATATCAAGGCATACACATTCAGCCAAAAGAAGTGTAGTACCAAGTTTTCTCATACGTTCTATAATTCTGAAGATAGCTGTGCGTATGTCGTTAATCTTCCATTGCGATAGAGTCTCTTTATAGCATAATACTTCCTGATAAGGATATGCCAAACCTATATTGGCAGCAGATGACATTTGCGGGGGTGGAATAACCGTATTACTGCCTTCAAAAAAACGGTATTTCAATGCAAAGCGTGCGCTTATATATGACTTTGGCAACATGGATAAGTCCTCATATTTTTCTCCAAAAGATATTGTAAGTATTAATCCATATTGCTTCAGAAATTCATTTTTAAGGTTGATGAGTGTATTATGTATGGACATACTTGTCTCATATTCAAAGCATAAGACACCAAGAAAGCACTTTTCTCGCACATATTCCAAGTTCCCGCAGCAAAAATAACCGTTAATATCCGAAGGTAATAAAAATTGTAAATTACGGCACATATCAAGCTCCGAAATGCATGTGTTTTGAAGCTCGTTGTCATCGGCTACGACGATACAAACGCAAAAATAATTATGTGTAAAGGTGATACCTAGAATCCTGCAGGCGTTGTTCAGCTCGGATATACTAAAGAACCTTCCTTTTATGACATTCGCGATAAAATAGTCAAGTAAAACGGGCTTGCTTTCAGACAAACTCTTTCTAATGCGTATATTTTCCTGATATAGTTTTTCAAGCGATGATTGTATTTTTGATATTTCATTTTGAGGCATTATAAGTGTCTGGCTCGGATTACTGTCATAATCATTGGATGGGATAAAAGTCTGAAGCAGATTTTGAATAGGCTTGTAAGTTCTTTGTGTAACAACGATGACCAGTATACTTCCAAGGAAGAGCGTAATCAGAATCAGGATCACAAGAAACCGCCTTCCGGTGTATATCGGCGCCAGGAAATTTGCCTTGTTCATAAGCCGTACTACGGTTATTCCATTAACACCCTTTTCCTTCAAAAAAGAGTAAGTAACGCCATTC
>Ga0366806_1125_pt1 | contig 9667 bp, 6 predicted proteins | sample TotcelN113001L14_FD_207023 | JGI IMG/M metagenome (GOLD analysis project Ga0366806, IMG submission 207023) | Enriched cells from coal bed in the Powder River Basin, Montana, United States - Total cells N11 rep3 HSBNCT.N11.300.1.L14 ...
GGCCTTGAAATTGGTCACAGCATCCGTACCATCGACGAATGCCTGAGCGAATCCGACGCCGACATCACGGTTAAAACCGGCTTGCTGGAAGCACGACTGGTGACAGGTAATCGGAAGCTGTTTCAGTTTCTGCAAAGCCGCTATATTGCCGCGATGAACCCGCAGGCATTTTTCCAGGCCAAGATGCTCGAATTGCATCAACGCCATGTGAAATACGAAGACACACCCTATAGTCTGGAGCCCAACTGTAAGGAAAGCCCGGGCGGATTAAGGGATCTGCAAGTCATTCTGTGGGTCGCAAAAGCTGCCGGTCTTGGCAATTCCTGGCGCGAGTTGGCGGAAAGAGACTTGATTACTGCGGCTGAAGCGCGCCAGTTGACGCAGAAAGAGCGCGCGTTCACGGATATCCGCATCCGTTTGCACATTCACGCCGGGCGACGCGAAGACCGCTTGCTGTTCGATGTGCAAACACCGATTGCCCATACCTTCGGCTTCGTTACCACCGATGCCTGCCGGGCCAGCGAATTCCTGATGCAGCGCTATTACCGCGCCGCCAAAGCGGTAACCCAGCTCAATACCATTCTGCTGCAAAATATCGAGGTGCAGTTATTTCCGCAACCGATCACACCCCGCACGATCAACGAACGCTTCAATGAAGTCAACGGCTTCATCGATATTGCGCAGGACGACACCTTTGAAGCCAGTCCGTCCGCAATGCTCGAAGTATTCCTGCTGCTGGCCCAGCATTCCGATCTGAAAGGCATGACCGCGCGCACCTTGCGCGCCTTGTGGCATGCCCGTTTTGGAATCGATGACGGTTTTCGGCGGGAACCGGCCAATCGGGCGTTATTCCTCGCCATTCTGAAGGCGCCGCAGGGAATCACGCATGCGCTTAGGCGCATGAATCAGACCGGCATTCTGGGGCGCTACCTACCCAATTTCAGTCGCATCGTGGGGCGGATGCAGCACGACCTATTCCATGTATACACAGTAGATCAGCATATTCTGATGGTAGTGCGCAACGTTCGGCGATTCACGATGACCGAGCATGCGCACGAATACCCGTTTTGCAGCCAGTTGATGGGCAATTTCGCCCAGCCATGGCTGCTGTATATCGCAGCTTTGTTTCACGATATCGCAAAAGGCCGCGGCGGCGATCATTCCAAGCTGGGGATGGCAGATGCCAGCAAATTCTGCAAGGATCACGGCTTAAGCAAAATCGACACCGAGCTGATCGTTTTTCTGGTCGAAAATCATCTGACCATGTCGCAAGTGGCACAAAAGAAAGATTTGTCGGATCCTGATGTGATTCGCAGCTTCGCCGAAACGGTGCAGGACGAGCGCCATCTGACCGCTCTATATTTGCTTACTGTGGCCGACATTCGCGGCACCAGTCCCAAGGTGTGGAATGCCTGGAAAGGCAAGTTGCTCGAAGACCTGTACCAACTGACATTACGGGTGCTGGGCGGCGAATCGCCCTCGACCGACCGCGAATTCAGAAACAGGCAGGAAAATGCGCTCAAAACGATCCGTCTGTACGGTTTGCCGACCAATGCGCACGAAGCGCTGTGGAAACAGCTGGATGTCGCCTACTTCCTGCGCAGCGATGCCGCCGATATTGCATGGCAAACCCGCGCACTGTACGACAAGGTCAACAGCCCGATACCGATTGTCAAAAGCCGGTTGGCGCCAATCGGCGAAGGCTTGCAGGTAACGGTCTACATCAAGGACCAAGCCGATCTGTTCGCCCGTATCTGCAGTTATTTCGACCGCAAGAATTTCAGCATTCTCGATGCCAAGATCCACACCACCAAGCATGGTTATGCGCTCGATACCTTTCTCGTCACGGAACCGAATTTCGCCAATAATTACCGCGACATCATCAATCTGATAGAGCACGAACTCACCGAACTGTTGCAAAGCACGGCGCCGCTGCCGACGCCTTGCAAAGGCCGCCTGTCGCGCCTGTCGCGCACCTTTCCGATCAAGCCTACCGTTGATTTACGCCCGGACGAACGCGGCCAATACTACTTGCTGTCGATTTCCGCCAACGACCGTAACGGTTTGCTGTATGCGATTGCGACTGTGCTGGCCAAGTACAAGGTGAATCTGCACATGGCAAAAATCATGACGCTGGGCGAACGCGTCGAAGACGTCTTCCTGATCGATGGTCCGCTACTGAATAACGCCAGAACACAAATCCAGCTTGAAACGGATTTACTGGAAGCGCTGCGCGTATAATCGTGCGCCTCCGATCGGAGTCCGCATTCATCCCGCATACACACTAAAACTTTACTGATCATCATGTCTGAACCGCTCCGCTTATCAAAACGCATGTCTGAACTGGGTCTTTGCTCACGGCGTGAAGCCGACGAGTGGATCGAACGCGGCTGGGTCCGCGTCGATGGCGTAGTGGTATCGGCGCTCGGAAGCAAAGTCTTGCCGCATCAGAAAATTTCGGTCGAGCGCCAGGCCAGCGCCGAGCAATCGAAACGCGTGACGATCCTGATCAACAAACCGATGGGCTATGTTAGCGGCCAGGCCGAGGATGGGTATACGCCTGCGATCGCGCTGGTGAAGGCTGAAACGCGCTGGAAGGAAGATAGTGCTGCGGAAAAATTCCATCCGACCCAATTGCGCAGTCTGGTCCCCGCCGGACGGCTCGATATCGATTCCGTCGGCTTGCTGGTCCTGACGCAAGATGGGCGCATCGCCAAACATCTGATCGGCGCCGAAACCAGCGTTGAAAAAGAATACCTGGTTAGGGTCCAATACAGCAAACCGGGCACACTGCCCGCTGAACAACTCAAACGCCTGAATCATGGACTGATACTGGACGGCAAGCCGCTGCTGCCGGCCAAGGTGAAATGGCAAAATGAAGACCAACTCAGCTTCATTCTGCGCGAAGGCAAAAAAAGACAAATCCGCCGGATGTGCGACATGGTCGGTCTGCAGGTGATCGGGCTCAAGCGGGTCCGGATCGGCAATGTCAAGCTAGGTGATTTGCCGACCGGCGAATGGCGGTATTTGCGGCCTGACGAGCAATTCTGATTTCACGGTAGCGTCTTCAAGACACGGTGGAAACAGTGCAGGCCTTCCTCTGATTCCACACATAGCCGCCAGTCCGATCTCGCCGTCCTATTAAAATCATGGGGGAGTATTACCAAAAACACCGTATCTTCCGCATATTTTATATGCGGGTTATAAAAATACAGGTGAGTGTATAAATTCTCGCCTTATTCATCGCTATCCGCTTCCAGTTCTGGAAACAGCACATCCACATAACCGAACTGCGTCATATCGGTGATCCGCATCGGATACAGAATGCCTTCCAGGTGATCGCATTCATGCTGTACCACCCGAGCATGAAAGCCTTCCACATTGCGACTGATAGCGTTGCCACGCGGGTCTTGACCTTCGTAATGCAGCGTTTTCCAGCGCGGCACCATGCCGCGCAGCCCCGGCACCGACAGGCACCCCTCCCAGCCGTCCTCGGTTTCTTCCGAGAGCGGCACCAGTTGAGGATTGATCAAAACCGTTTCCGGTACCGCCGGAGCATCCGGATAGCGTGCATTTTTCCCGAAACCGAATATGACCAGCTGCAAATCGATTCCGATTTGCGGTGCAGCCAGTCCGACGCCCCTGACCGCGTGCATGGTGTCGAACATATCCTGGATTAATGCGTCCAGCGCAGGGTCGGCAAAGTTCGTCACCGGCTGCGCTTTACGCAACAACCGGGGATCGCCCATTTTTAGAATCGGTCTGATCATGCTGATTTGCCCTCACTCCTGCTTTCAATTATATTTTTAATCGAAATCAAAACGAAAGACTGCGCAGGTAGGCAGCAAACGCTGCGCCGGTTTCCGGATGCTTCAAGCCCAGGGCGACGCTGGCTTCGAGGTAACCCAATTTAGAGCCGCAATCATAGCGGGCGGCGGCATAGCGGTACGCATAGACTGGCTCGTTTTGCAACAGGCGGGCGATTGCATCGGTCAACTGGATCTCGCCACCCTGCCCTTGGACTTGATCTTCCAAGTAATCGAAGATCCGGTTCGACAATATATAACGACCGCTGACGCCAAGCGTCGAGGGCGCATCTTCCGGCATCGGTTTTTCAATGATGCCGTGCATGCGCTCCAGCCGCTCCTTGTACGGCGTGCTGCTGACGATGCCATATTGCCGTGTTGCGGAACGCGGCACGTCTTGCACCGCGACGATACTGGCTTGCTCATTCTCAAAGAGATGGGCCATTTGCGCCATCACCGGCGGTTGGCCGTCGTCGGCATCCATCAGATCGTCGGCCAGCAATACCGCAAACGGTGCGTCGCCGATTACCGGGCGAGCGCACAATACCGCATGTCCCAATCCCAGCGGTGCCGGCTGGCGGATGAAAATGCAATGAATATGGGAGGGAATCACGCTGCGCACCAAAGCCAGCAATTCGATCTTGCCGGCAGCTTCCAGCTCAGCCTCCATTTCATAGGCTTTGTCGAAATGGTCTTCGATCGCGCGTTTGTTGCGCCCGGTAATGAAGACCATTTCGGTGATGCCGGCCGCAACCGCTTCCTCGACTGCGTATTGAATCAGCGGCTTATCGACGATCGGCAACATTTCTTTCGGTTGCGCTTTGGTGGCAGGCAAAAAACGGCTACCCAGACCGGCTACAGGAAAAACAGCTTTTGTAATTTTTTTCATAGTTTTTTTTCCATCTCCAATAGGTGCAAAAGACCTGCCTCATCAAGAATCGGAATTCCCAATTCCTGCGCTTTTGCCAGCTTGCTGCCGGCGTCTGCGCCGGCCACCACTACGCTGGTTTTTTTAGAAACCGAACTTGCCACTTTACCACCTGCCGCTTCTATCATCGCTGCCGCCACATCACGCGTGAGCGTGGGCATGCTGCCGGTAAGTACGAACGTCTGGCCGAGCAAAGGTCGCGGCCTGGCTTCGGCGGCGTTGCTTTCGTCCCAGTGCACGCCGGCCGCACGCAATTGCGCTATCAGTTCGAGATTCAACGGGTCGGCAAAAAACTGAGTGATCGAAGCCGCCACCACGGGGCCGACATCGGCCACCTCCAGCAATTGCGGCTGCGATGCCTGCAGCACAGCGTCAAGCGTGCCGAAATGGCTGGCCAGCGCCTTGGCCGTAGCTTCGCCAACATGCCGGATGCCCAGCGCGTAAATGAAACGTGCCAGCGTGGTGGATTTCGATTTTTCCAGTGCATTGAGCACATTCTTCGCCGACTTGTCTGCCATGCGCTCGAGTGCGGCCAATCCGGTGAAACCGAGCTTGTACAGATCGGCTGCGGTGGTAACGATGTGACGATCCACTAATTGGTCGATCAATTGCTCGCCCAGCCCCTCGACATCCATTGCCCGCCGCGAGACAAAATGCTGCAAGCCGCCCTTGCGCTGGGCAGCGCACTTGGTCCAGCCGCCGGAGCAGCGCGCTATCGCTTCATCTTCCAGCCGAATGATGCTTGAACCGCATACCGGACAGTGGGCAGGCATGACGAAACGGCGCGCATCCTGCGGTCGCTGCTCCGGCACATGCGCGACAATTTCCGGTATCACATCGCCGGCCCGGCGCACGATCACGGTATCGCCGATGCGGATGTCTTTGCGATTGATTTCATCCTCGTTATGCAGCGTCGCATTGGTCACCGTCACACCGCCCACGGATACAGCGGCCAACCGCGCTACCGGCGTGATCGCCCCGGTGCGTCCGACCTGGACTTCGATGTCTTCCACGACTGTGAGCGCTTCTTCGGCAGCAAACTTGTGCGCCAGCGCAAAACGCGGGGCGCGCGACACATATCCGAGCTTTTGTTGCTCGGCAACTGCATTGACCTTGTACACGACACCATCGATGTCATACGGCAATTGCGCACGTTTTTGCCCGATATTATGAAAATACTCCAGCAGGCCAGCCGCACCGCCGCATATATTGCGCTCGTTACAGACGGGTACTCCCATAGAGCTATACCAATCGAGCAAAGCAGAATGCGATGGCGGCAGCTCCGCGCCGGCCAAGGCACCGACGCCATAGGCGAAAAAACGCAATGCGCGCCGGGCTGTAATACGGGAATCGAGCTGACGCAGGCTGCCAGCGGCAGCATTGCGCGGATTGGCGAATTCCTTTTGTCCGGCGTCGCGCTGACGCGCATTGAGCCGGGCGAAATCCGCCTTGTACATCAATACTTCGCCGCGGATGTCGATTACGGCCGGCGGCGTACGGGTATTGAGCCGCAGCGGGACGGCGCGCACGGTACGGATATTTTCGGTAACGTCTTCTCCGGTGGCACCATCACCGCGCGTAGCCGCCTGGACAAAAACGCCTTGTTCATAGCGCACATTGATCGCCAGGCCATCGAACTTGAGCTCGGTCGCGTATTCGATTTCCTGATGGCTATACCCCAGCGTTTCCTTGGCGCGACGGTCGAAAGCGACGATGTCGGCCTCGTCGAAGCCGTTGTTGAGCGACAGCATCGGCACCGCATGCGTGACTTGCGAAAACTGACCCAGCGGAGCCGCGCCGATACGCTGGGTAGGCGAGTCGGCGCTTATCAGTTCGGGATGGGCAGCTTCAAGCGCTTGCAGTTCACGAAACAGCTTGTCGTATTCGGCGTCCGGAATCGTCGGTTGATCGAACACGTAATAGGCAATATTGTGCCGATCCAATTCAGTACGCAAAAAATACGCACGCGCGTTCCAGTCGCCCGGATCGGAAATGAGCGCGGAGCCGCCGCTGCTACTGCTCGGAACGGAAAACAAATCGCCGGACATCAATGGAACAGGCGCAACGCCCGGGTGGAGCCAGCCGGTATTTCCGCCGCATGCATGTCATCATAAAATTCGGCGACCTGGGCGGCGATTTCGGCCAGCGCTTCCTCGGACAGGATTTGGTTAGCGTCATCGACCACGGAGCCGCCCAACTTGCCCGCCAGTAACCGGGCACAAGCCGTCATCGCACCAAAAGCGTCGCGCTCCAGCGCTACGCACGGCACGTCCAGCAGCAAGGTGAGGCGGGCCGTAGTGGGAGTGCCCGGTATGGCGTTGGTCGACAGCAGGAACAGATTGCCGCCATCGCCGTCAGGCATGCCGAGGCGGCCATCGGGACGCAATTCGAAGCCCTGTTTTTTCAGCATCGTATGCAAATTATCGAGCGCCCATGGCGCGCTATTGCTGAGGATATTAATGCCCAGTTGCGCGTCATGGTCGACGATGAAGCGGTGCAGTTCGCGTGCAATATGGACGATTTCAGGCATATCGGGCACATCGGGTTCTGCATCCAGAGTATCGGCAACCGCGCGCAACCGCATCACCAATTCGGAATACTCCAGTTCATTCAAGCCGCTGCTGCGATTGGCAAGCTGAACACCCGCTTGCAGTGCGGTGTACGTGCTGCCGCTGCGCACTGCTTCCCAAACCTGATCTTCCCGCAAGCCGATGAAATGCACCGGCTTGCCGCCGATCTGGGTCAGCGTCTGCAGCGCCGGCAATATTTGTTCGCCGTGGAGCGCGCCGCCCAGCATCAGCGGAATATTGCAATCGATGAGTGGATCGACCGGCAAATCCTGCGCCGGCACTGCCATCGGCACAGCATCCGCAGCGACGGTTGCGGCGGATGCATCTGCAGCGGTGTCGGTAGCAGGATTGCTTGCCTCCGTCGCATCGGCAGTGCTGACGGCAGGTATCGAAAAGCTCGGCTCATGCCGCACGTCGGCTGCGCCGTCAGTTGCCGGCGATTGCATCAGAACGTCGTCATGATCGCTTGAAAAAGCGCGCTGGACGCTCTTTTTGGACTTGTATTCCTGCCATTTGTTATAGGAAATGACACCGACAACGATAGTGCTGCCGATGGCGATTAAGCTGATTTGTAAGTCTGTCATGCGGCTTGGCCCTCTAAGGCAAAATGGGCGGCGGATTGCATGTCCACCGCCACAATACGGGATACCCCTTGTTCTTGCATCGTAACGCCGATTAACTGTTGCGCCATTTCCATCGCGATCTTGTTATGCGAAATAAACAGAAACTGGGTTTTCGAAGACATGCGCTTGACCATATTGCAAAAGCGCTCGGTATTCGAATCATCCAGTGGCGCATCGACTTCGTCGAGCAGACAAAATGGAGCGGGATTGAGCTGGAACATAGAAAACACCAGCGCAGTAGCTGTCAAGGCCTTCTCTCCGCCGGAAAGAAGGTGAATTGTTGCATTTTTTTTACCAGGCGGTTGTGCCATCACCTGAACGCCCGAATCGAGAATTTCATCGCCGGTCATCATCAGCCTGGCCTGACCGCCGCCGAACAGGATCGGGAACAGTTCGGAAAAATGAGTATTGACTTGATTGAAGGTTTCCTGCAAAAGCTCGCGGGTTTCCTTGTCGATGCGACGAATCGCATCTTCCAGCGTATCGATGGCTTCCGTCAGGTCGGCATTCTGCACATCGAGGAAATTCTTGCGCTCGGCTGCCTGCGACAATTCGTCCAGCGCGGCCAGATTGACCGCACCCAGCGCGGCGATGGCATTTCCCAATCGGGTCACTTCGCCTTGCAGATAAGAGGGACGCACATCCGAATCCAGTTTGGCGTTCAACGCAGCCTCGTCGGCCTCGGCTTCGCGCAGTTGCTGGGAAAACTGCTCCTGATTCAGGCGCGCCGCCTGCTCTTTCAGTTGCAGTTCCATGATTTTGTCGCGCTGCGGCTGCAGATTGCGCTCGGTTTGGGTGCGCGCGTCTTCCAGATGACGCAACTTTTGGGTGATCTGGTCGAGCTCATGGCGCGCGTCCGACAACGCGCGCTCCTGTTCGCTGCGTTTTTCCAGTAGCGATTGCAAACCGGCGTCGGCGGTCTGGCCGTTCAAGTCTTCCAGTTCCAGCATGCCTTGCTGCATCGTCACCGCAAGCTGCGACGATTGTTCCAGCGCGGTGGCGATATTGCGCTTGAGCTCATCCATTTTGCTGCGCTGCGATTTCTCGGCAAACACCGCATCCTGGGCCGCGCGCTCCAGTTCCCGCAGGCGCTGTCTGGCATCAGTCAATTGCAAATCCTTTTCCAGATAAACGGTTTGTCCGTCTTCATGCGCGCCTTGCAACTCGGCCAACGCGGCATCCAGTTCCTCAAAACGGGCTTCGGATTCGACCCGAATCTGTTGCTGCTCGGCTTCCTGCTCGGCAATTTCAGCCAGATCGCCGGCAATTTGACCGCTGCGCTGGAAGAAGCGAGCCAGCAATTGGAGTTTGCTCAAGAACAACAGCCGGCGCTGGAGCAGGAGCGCCGCAATGCACAGGAGCAAGTCAACCTTGAGACGGCCGCCAACGCGCAACTGGAAGCGCGTTTGCAGGCACTCAAGCAGTTGCAGGAAAGCGTCCAGAACCAGGGCAAGGTGCAACCGTGGCTCGACAAGCACGGCTTGGCCGAACTGCCGCGGCTATGGCAAAAAATGCAGATCGAGCAAGGCTGGGAAACTGCGCTGGAATCGATCTTACGCGAGCGCACTTCAGCTCTGGAACTGTCGAATCTGGATTGGGCGACCGCATTCTTTAACGATGCGCCGCCGGCAAAACTGGCGCTGTTTTCACTTAACGCCAGCCTTGCCGCGTCCAGTGAATCCGTGCCGACGGGTTTAAAGCCGCTATTGAGTTTGTTGCGATTGAACGATCCGGGCTTGC
>Ga0366806_1129_pt1 | contig 9467 bp, 2 predicted proteins | sample TotcelN113001L14_FD_207023 | JGI IMG/M metagenome (GOLD analysis project Ga0366806, IMG submission 207023) | Enriched cells from coal bed in the Powder River Basin, Montana, United States - Total cells N11 rep3 HSBNCT.N11.300.1.L14 ...
GGTGTGGGCACCGCCCAAGTGGCGTCGCGCCTGATCAGTGGCCGGCGCTGTTTCAAGCGGGACTCTTGGCGTTCCCTCTCCACCGGGCGCCGCGCACTCACCATGAGGAGGGCGATGTCCCGCGGCTCCTAGCCGTCATCAAGGAGGCGCCCACCTGGCCGTGGGCGGAATCATGGCGTACGACTTATCGCCGACGATGAGAGCGCGTGTCTCGCCCTCGGCGGCGCCGTGTCAGCGCCTGACGATATGACGGCGAGCCCATAGACTCCGAACTCAACAGCAGACTTGAGGAGTAGCAGCCGTGACCGCGATAAAGCAGGCATGGACGCCTGATGTCACTCTGACCCGTGAGATCGAAGATCAATACTCGAAGGCAATCGGTTCCTACCGCGAGGATCACCATCTCATCACTGAGCACGCCAACCACGAAGAGCAGATCCGGGTGGGTGGCTACGCCAACCGAACACTTCTTGAACTCGTGCAGAACGCGGCTGACCAGATCGTTGGTGTTCGAGCAGAGGCGGCAGATCCGTTTGACGGTCGCGTCGAAATCATTCTGGATCTCGCTCAGCGAACTCTCTACTGCGCAAACTGGGGTCGCCCATTCTCAAAGAAGGGCCTTGTTGCGATCTCGCATGCGTTCCTGAGCGGGAAGGACGGAGACGAGATCGGGCGCTTTGGGCTCGGCTTCAAGTCGGTTCTAGCGGTGACAGAGTCTCCTGAGGTGTTCAGCCGAACCGTCTCCTTCGGGTTCAACTCCCCTGCTGCACGCGCTGAACTCAACCGAATCGACCCGAGTGCGAGACGTCTGCCAGTACTACGCACTCCCACTTTGCTCAACACGCAGAGCGCCTTCGACGAAGACCCGATGCTGGCTGAACTTGCTGAGTGGGCATCAACAATCGTCAAGCTGCCGAACATCGGAAGAGGCACTGGAGAGGACAACCTGATCCGGCTCCAACGCGAAATGCGGGGCTTCGACTCCGAGTTCCTGCTTTTCGTCAGTGCTGTGCGCGAGGTCAGGCTCCGTGTGATCGGGGAGGACGGGTTCAATACGAGCCACGTGTCGAGGTCACTTGGGGACGGGAGATACAAGCTGGAGAGCTCGGAAAGCGATCGCGGCGAAGAGTGGATCATCGCGGAACGGATGCATGAGCCGACGGAAGACGCTCGCAAGGAGGTCGGCGAGGCCGTTGCACGCAGGCAGATCAAGGTCACCGTGGCCGTGCCGGTCAGACTTGCAGCTCAGCGGAAGGGAAGGTTTTGGGCCTACTTTCCCCTCCTGGACGAGACCTCGGCGTCAGCGTTGTTCAACGCACCGTGGAGCGTCAACGACGACCGAACGACCTTGCTGGAGAACACGTACAACCGTGAGATTCTGGCAACCCTATCCGAGATGTTCGTCGGGATCGTCGATCGAGTGCGAACAAGCGACGACCCAGCGGCACACCTGGACTACCTTCCTGCCCGAGGGAGGGAGGAACTGTCCTCATTCGGCGCCAGGACTCTGGCGACCGAGATACCGCGGTTAGCGGCGACGCTCCCCCTCATTCCGGATGCTTTGGGGGAGCTGAGGATGCCAGCCGAGCTACGACCTCTCGACTTCACGGCGGTGGTAATGCCGAAGGAGGAGTTCCACCAGGCATGGGCTCTCTCCCCCAACACCAAAGACGATGTCCCGCATTGGAAGTGCTATCGCACCGACCAACGCATATCGCGCATCCGGACGCTCTGCGCAATTGGCGCAACTCCGGAACTCATGGAAGAGGACGGCCGCGACATGAAGCGCGCGCTCGAAATCATGCCAAGGCGCGGATTGCTCACATGGCTACGAGAGTGGGCAGAAGGCACCGACCCAATATCGGCAGCTAACGCCCTCAAGTTCGTGTATGCGAACCGTGGCAAGGAGGATCTCGAACTAGCCAAGGTGATTCTCACCTCCGACGGCGTCCGCAGCCTTCACGATCGGAGCACTGTGTTCCTGAGGCGTGAAGAAGGAATCGACATCGAGGGCGCGGTATTCGTCCAACCCGACTTCTTGGCCCAGCCTGGCGTGGAAGAAATCCTTGGGAAATGTGGGTTCCGGAACCTGAATCCCGTCGCGATTCTCAACGCTCGGGTGGCTCAGCTCGGCGTAGAGCCCGGGGAAACCGAGCTGGTGAGGTTCTGGGACGCCGTGTTGGACGTTTCACCCCAAGATGTCCAGAACGTCCTGAAGCGCCACCCGCTGTCTGGCGTGAAGGTTCCAACCCGCGACGGGGCGTGGTCGCGCCCCGAATTGGTGGTTGACATTGCTGAGGTTCTGCCGGACAGCTACGACTCCATCACTCTGGACAGGACTCGATGCTTGCCGTCCGTTGCCCACCAACTCGGTGTCATTAACGAACCGGTGAAGGACTACGACCTCGCAGATGAACTCTTTCAGGACTCATACAAGTCCTGGGTACGCGAACGCCTCAATTCGCGGCTCGATCCCGGGGAACGACCCATCGAACGAGTCGCGCCGTACCCGAGGAGCGATATCTCGCCCGGCCCGTTCTCGATGCTCTTTGTGTTGCGCGATGCCGGGGCCTCGCTCCCACTCCGCGAGGAGTGGACCCGGAAGCTTCTGTTGTTCGGCGACTCGGTCTGGGAGTGCGAGGACTCGGGGTCCCAAGGATCCCGCCGAATTCCGTCACCTGTCCGTTGGGCCGTCGACCAGGCAGGCATCGTCAAGTCCACTGGCGGGTACCGGGAGCCTCGCAACGTGGTTGCGCCGTCCCTGGTTCAGTACCAAGGGCTGCTCCCGCTGTACATCGGCCCGAGCCCGATCGCCCAGACTCTGAAACTCCCTGACCGACTCGAGCGGGTGCCTGCTCATGTCTTCGTCGACGCACTCAAGGCGGAGACGCTTCCAACAACGATCCCCGACGTGGTGTTGGCCGAGTTCATCCTCACCGCAAGTCGGATTGCTTACACGGACTCACGCCCGCCGAGGATTCCGGCAAGAGTGGGCAGAGCCATCGAGTCTCGAAGTCCCAGATCGGTGTTCCTTGCAATAGACGACGAACAGCAGGACTTCCTAAGGCAGCACCAGCGCCCCTTCCTGCGAGTGACCGCAGAGGTGGCGGACGACCTCGCAACGACTGCGGGCTGCCAACGATTTGAGGACAACTTCGCATTCTCGATCATCGTTGAGGGTGAGCAGGAGCGGGAGCCCGTGCTGGACCTCTTCACCGGCTTACGGGCCACCCTCGCTGCTGACCTGGTGTCCAACGCAACCATTACTCGAACGGCGCGAATCACTAAGCGAGTAACCACGGCAGACGGCGTCGAGGACCAGGCCCTGCCCTGGCATGTCGAAGGTCTGGACCTGAAGGTCGATAGTGAACTGGAGCCGTTTGCTCTGCTGAGGGTGGTTAACGAAGCATTCGAACTGCACCTCAACAATGGCGAGCTTCAGGCCGTGCTCCGTGCAGGCCTCGACCATCTACTCGAGCAGCAAAGGCTGGAAGCACTCGCCGCTGGTTCCGATGCCGAACGCTTGGACGTCTATTTCGGCCGGGACGACCTCCGCGATGCCCTTCCCAAGGGACTCTGGCGAGCTCTTGCCGCCCAAGGCCTTGTTAATGACGACACCTCAGTGGCTCAGCTGTATTTGACTGTGTACGGCTCCGACTCTATATCGCAGCTACAGGCGTTGTTCCGAGAGGCAGGCTTTGGCGACGTACCGACGACCTGGGCTGGTGGCGCGGCGACAATATCCTGGTTGCGTCGGATGGGATTCGGCGCCGAATACGCAGGCCAGCGCACGCGGCACCAGGACGCCGAGTTCGTCGTCCCGGGTGCAACCATTCTCCACGGTCTCCACGACTTCCAGGTTGATATCAGCGCCAGCCTTCGTCGGGTTCTAACTCAACGCGAACCGGATGGCCGAGCTCTGAAGGCGATGGTCGAACTCCCCACGGGTGCCGGCAAGACACGGGTTGCTACCGAGACCGTCCTGCGTCTATTCATCACGGGTGAGCTCAGTGGACCAGTGATCTGGATCGCCCAATCTCAGGAACTTTGCGAACAGGCAGTGCAGACCTGGAGCACTGTCTGGCGATGGCTAGGCGACGAACGCCCACTAACGATCGGACGTTTGTGGGAAGGCAATACGGTGCACGAACCCGACACCGAGTTCAGCGTTATCGTGGCGACCGACGCGAAGCTCGATGTGATTCTGAAAGATCTCGAGTACGACTGGCTGTGGGCATCTGCTGCAGTGATCATCGACGAAGGGCACGTCGCCGGTGACTCTCAGCGGTACACCCGCCTTCTGAGCAAGCTAGGCGTAGATGGCCGCAACTGGGCACGTCCACTGGTCGGGCTCTCCGCGACCCCCTTCAAGGGTCGGTCGGAAGACGCAACGAAGCGGCTCGCCAGCCGGTTCGGCAATCGCATCTTGCGCGCCTTCGAGACCGATCCTTACTCACAACTCGCATCCCAAGGAGTGCTCGCCAGAATCAAGCACACGACCCTGCGCGGCATCAGCGTCGAGCTCTCGGCGTCCGAACGTGCAGATGCCGAGCAGAAGCGCCTCGTAAGCCCCAATGTCCTAGAACGCATCGGACGGAACCAGGCACGGATGGCGACTCTCGTGAAGCACATCCAGACTCTCGTCGGTGAACACGCCGACTGGCCGGTACTCGTCTTCACGCCCAGCGTGTTGTCCGCGCAGATCCTCGCTGCAACCCTGCGATACCAAGACATCAGCGCGGCATCCGTGAGTGGCCAGACCGGCCGCCAGGAACGCCGAGATGTCATCGCCAGGTTCAAGGACAACGACATCCAGGTCCTCGCGAACTGCGATCTCCTCGCCCAGGGATTTGACGCTCCTGGCGTTCAGGCTCTCTACATAGCCCGCCCGACATTCAGCCCGAACGCCTACATCCAGATGGCTGGACGAGGCCTGCGTGGCCCCGAGAATGGCGGTAAGGAGGAGTGCCTAATCGTCGACTTCGCCGACAACTTCGGCGACTTCAATGAATTTCTTGGTTATCGGGAGTACGAAGAACTCTGGAAGGAACAGGCATGATCCTCGTTCCCGATCTCCGCTCAATCACTCTAGACGCCACGAGCGACGCCGAGCGAAGGGTGGCCAAGTTGCTCTCGGGCATCTCGGACCTGCCCGATGCCGTTGCTTTTTACTCCACAAAGCTGCGTTCCCACCCATACAAGCCAATGGCCGAGGCAGACTTCATCGTGGTGTCAGACGGTGTCGTGATCGTGATTGAAGTGAAGGGGGGCGGGGTTCGCAAGCATGACGGCGTCTGGTACTCCGTCGACCGCCACGGCGATTGGCACCGCCTCAGCACCTCGCCAATGGAGCAAGCGCGCTCCGCGATGTACGCACTGCGTGACATCCTCAGGGAAGAGGGTCTTGGGTGGTACGCCGACGAGGCAATTGTCATCACGCCGGACATCGGGACGGTTCCCCACTCTGTTGAGTGGAAACCGAGCAATTGGCTCACCATGGAAGACATGAGCATCGACGGCCTCGCGCGAGCGCTGGCTTCGATCGCGGCTGACCGGCGTGAACCGCCACCTGGAAGAAAGGTGGCTCTCCAGTCGGAGGTCAGAACTCACCTGTTCGGCGAGTTCACTCGGATGCCGGCGCTTGACGCGCTGCGCGGCGTCGTTCTCGAGGAACAGAACCGCGCCACATTCGGACAGGCTCGCGTCCTGGCATCCCTCGCAAGAAATCAGCGCATGATGATCCTGGGCGGCGCCGGCACCGGTAAGTCGTTGGTGCTGGTCGAAGGAGCTAGACAGGAAGCAGCGTCAGGCCGGTCGGTGCTCATCACCTTTCATTCGCCCGAACTGCTCAAGTTCTTCCTCCCTAGGGTCGAAGGCCACAGCATCGACGTGACTCCGTTTGGCCAACTGAAAGGTGACAAGACCTACGACGCAGTGTTCGTCGACGAGGCTCAAGACCTCATGACTGATCGTCATATGGACCGCCTCGACGCCGTGATCGGCCGCGGCAGGTCAGAAGGACGCTGGCGAATGTTCCTTGACCCCAACAATCAAGCTCATGTCGACGGTGGATTCGACCAGGAAACGTATGAACTTGTGGCCGATGATGCAGTCAGCGTTGATCTGGACTTGAACATTCGCAACACCAAAGCGATTGTTCATGTCGTTCAAGCCTACCTCGGTGCAGACATCGGGGACCCGGGAATAGTGGCCGGCGACACCGTGGAGTGGCGCTTCCACGACGGCGGTAGCGGAATTGCCGTTGCGTCCTCGCTAGCCAAAGACCTCGCCAACAACGGGGTTCGGAAATCTGACATTTGGATCATTCCAGCCATATCCGACGCCGATCCATTCCTCACGCCGGACGGCATCACGGTGATCGCGCCGAAATTCGCGAAGGGTCTCGAAGCAGAGCATGTCATCGTTTGTGATCTTCCAGCGGAACTCGATGATGCGGGCCTGTCCGCGCTCTATGTCGCGGTGACGAGACCGAGAGTGGCGCTCCACATGGTGGTGTCCAGGGCCGACAAGCGCCACCTCGAGAAGTTCGCTACTGAACTCCTGCGAACGACATCGAAGGAAGTCTGATCTATGACACTCACCGCGCCTCAACAGGCAATCCTCGATCACCTCCGCGCTGCCTACGCCGGCCCATCCGAGGGCGAGGACGAGGTTCTGCTCAACCGGCCACACCTCCAGTACGTCGTGGGCATGCTCTTTCCTCGGGACGCCACGACCCCCCAGCGGGAACTCGAGGGCGAGGCTGAGGCTCTCTCTGAAGGGATAGAGCAGGGAGACGTCGAGGAAGGCGACGGCGGCCTTCAACTTGCCGAGGACTGGAGACCGTCCTCTGTTGCCATCTCCTTCGTCACAACCGCAACGTCGGTCGTGTGCAGAGTGAGCGGGGGGACATACGAGCCCATATCCGATGACGGCCCACCTCGGTGGCGTCGCCGCCCGTTCGCCTTCTCAGATCTTGAGCTGACGTCCACCAAGAAAGCACTCGAACTCACGGCGGGCGACGTGCCTTTCGAGCTCGGCTGCCGGTGGCGTGATTATGGCGACGCTCATCTGGTAACCGTGCACCTGCGTCTGATCAAGGAATCGACTGGAGACGACAAGCTCGACATTCCACGGATGCTGTTCCAGGTTGGTCTTGCCCTCAAGCCGGGGTCCGATGGCAAGCTCCTGGAATACGACACATCCAGGACGTTCGACATCGACGCTGAATCGGCTGAGCTTCGGCTGCGATACCGAAACCGCAAGGTGTACGCGGTCGGTCACGGCATGGCTGCCGACTGGCGGCTGGACTCCGACCAGCAATGCCGGGAGGTTTCGCTCACGCCGGTTCCCTGGTTTGTCGTCCCCACGGTCGAGACTACGGCGGCCGCTGACTCTGACGCTGCCCGGGCTCTCGGGCTGCAACTCCTGTCCAGAATCGATACGGCACCAAATGATGTCCTTCCGGCTCTGGACGCTTTCGTAGGCACCTTCGCGGACTGGGTTTCGGAGCAGGAAACTCGGATACCCACGTTTGGAGATCGCAGCCAGGTCGCCCAACAGATCGTCGAGCGATCCAGAGCCTCCGTGCGCCGCATGCAGGAAAGTCTTCGACTCCTGGGGCTTCCCGATCAGGATGAGCTCCGGGAGGCGTTCGCTCTTGCGATGGCTGCAATGAGACTCCAGATGCGTCAGGCCTCGATCAACCGCGGCGTTGAGGATCCGCCCGAGCCCGCCTGGCGCCCGTTTCAGCTCGGATTCTTGCTGGTCGCACTCGCCTCAACCGTCGATGACAAACACCGCGACCGCGAGCTCGTCGACCTGATTTGGTTCCCTACCGGCGGCGGAAAGACCGAGGCATACCTGGGTCTCGCCGCTATAGAGATCTTCCGCCGCCGGCTCCGCTTTGGGGTGAACGGCGGAGGAACTGCCGTCATCACGCGGTACACGCTGCGCCTTCTCACTGCCCAGCAGTTCCAACGGGCAGCAGCTCTCGTCTGTGCAATGGAGATCTTGCGCGACACCGATCCACGCGCCCAGGGCATGGCTCCTTTCTCCATCGGCCTCTGGATCGGAAATGAAGCCACCCCCGCCACCTTGTCTGCCGCCAAAGAGGCCCTCGATCGGCTATACAAGGCTGCCCAGCCGGAGGAGGCAAACCAGTTCCAGGTGGAGAGCTGCCCATGGTGCCTCACTTCATTGGTGCCGCAGAAGCACGACCCGGACCGCCGGAGGTACGGGATACGCATGTCTGGCAAAGACATGGTTGTCCACTGCACCGACACGAGTTGCAAGTTCGCGGCAGAGCTACCCTTGGCCGTCGTAGACGACGTCCTCTACGACGCGCCCCCGACGATTCTTCTTGCTACGGTCGATAAGTTCGCTCGGCTGCAGTTCAACCCCAGGGCCGGCCGGCTCCTTGGACTAAACACCAACTTCCGCCAGCCGTCGATCATCATCCAGGACGAGCTCCACCTACTGTCAGGTCCTCTGGGGACCACCGTCGCTGTCTTCGATGCTGTGATCCAACTTCTCCTGATGCGCAGCGGGTCGAGTCCGAAGATCGTCTCGTCGACTGCGACTATTCGCGCCTCGGCCGAGCAGGTCCGTGGCCTCTACGGGCGGGAGGTCGCGCTGTACCCGCCCTCAGGTCTCGATGACGACAAGACCTTCTTCTCTCGCCCGGCTGACAGTGGCGAGGGCCGACTCTACCTCGGCTTGATGCCACAGTCGATCTCACAGGCCTCCGCGCTCGTGAGCGCGGCCGCTCCGCTGGTGGAACTCCCCGGCATCCTGGGGACAGCGAACAAGGACGCCTACTGGACCCTAGTCATGTACCACAACAGCCTGCGTGAGTTAGGGCGGACTGGCACGCTGATCATCGACGATGTCAACGGCCGGCTCGAGACCCGCGCGGATCGTCTCGGCTTCGGTCTCCGCAAGGTTCGAGCGGACAAGGTGCTGGAACTTACGAGTCGTCGTGGCCCAGAGGAGTTGCCAAACGACCTACGCGCACTCCGCATCTCCGCCAATCACTCCCCCGATGCGATTGATGTTGTTCTTTCCTCCAACATGCTGTCGGTCGGCATTGACATTCCCCGGCTCGCCTTGATGGTCATGGTCGGTCAACCCAAGACAACCGCTGAGTACATCCAGGCGACAAGCCGCGTCGGGCGTGGCGACACCCAAGGAGTCATCGCGACGCTCTTCCGCTCGAACCGAGCGCGTGACCGATCCCACTTCGAGACCTTTCGTGGCTACCACGAGGCCCTGTATCGCAGCGTTGAGCCGACGAGCGTGACTCCATGGTCCATCGCCTCGCGACAGCGATCCCTCGCTGGTGCGTTGGTTGCGCTCGTCCGCCAATCCTTCCAGTTACTCGCAGCGGATACGGCTGCCTCGAACCTTGACCTGGACAACAGTTCCTTGGATCAGGCCGTCGGACGACTTATTGCCAATCTCCTTGA
>Ga0366806_1135_pt1 | contig 9158 bp, 7 predicted proteins | sample TotcelN113001L14_FD_207023 | JGI IMG/M metagenome (GOLD analysis project Ga0366806, IMG submission 207023) | Enriched cells from coal bed in the Powder River Basin, Montana, United States - Total cells N11 rep3 HSBNCT.N11.300.1.L14 ...
CGAAAACCCCTATATCTTCAATAAAAAAGGCGGAATCTTGTCGGATTCCGCCTTTTGGCTATGCATCATGTTGGTAATGGATATCTATACTTTTTTGTTTCCATCCATTTTCTTGGTGATGGTCCACTGTTGCGCGATAGACAATATGTTATTGACAACCCAGTACAACACCAATCCAGCAGGGAAGAAGAAGAACATGACCGAAAATGCAATCGGCATGAACATCATGATCTTCGCTTGCATCGGATCAGGCGGTTTCGGATTCAGTTTGGTTTGAATAAACATCGACGCCGCCATCACTACCGGCAAAATATAAAACGGATCGGGAGCCGACAGATCGTGAATCCAGCCCAGCCACGGCGCATTGCGCATTTCAACGCTGGCCAGCAATACCCAATACAGTGAAATGAAAACCGGAATCTGTACCACGATCGGCAAACAGCCTCCAAGCGGATTGATTTTTTCGGTTTTGTACAATTCCATCATCGCCTGATTCATCTTTTGCGGCTCGGATTTGAAGCGCTCGCGAATCGATTGCATTTTTGGCGTAACCAGCTTCATTTTTGCCATGCTGCGATAGCTCGCTGCAGACAGCGGGAAGAACGCAAGCTTGATCAAAACCGTCAACATAATGATGGTCCAACCCCAGTTGCCGAGCACCTTGTGGATCTGGGTCATCAACCAGAAAATCGGCTTGGCAATAATCGTCAGCCAGCCATAATCCTTGACCAAGTCCAGACCGGGAGCAATTTTTTCCAGCGCCTGGGTTTCTTGCGGGCCTGAGTACAAATGCGCATCCATCGAAACTGTAGCACCCGGCGCAATGCTTCCCAGTGGAAGAATGGAGCCAATCGCATACAGATTGGTGTCGACTTTCTTGGTGAAGATTTCGCGCGGCGCCTTGTCCTGCGGCACGAAGGCCGAGACAAAGTAGTGCTGTATCAGCGCCACCCAGCCATTGTCGGCTTTTGTCGCATGTTCATCCTTGCCGTCTGCGATCTTGGCGAAATCCAGCTTCTGGAATTTTTCCGCATCGGTATATACCGCAGGGCCTGTGAAAGTACTATAAAACTTGGACTCTCCTCCTGGTTTGTTGCCATCGCGCACCAGTTGCAAGTACAGCGAAGGCGCAACCGGCGTACCGGATGCGTTGGCGATATCGTGCCTGATATCAATATTGTAATCACCCCGTTTAAAGGTGAAGGTTTTGATCAGTTTGACGCCGCCGGCCTCCGACTCCAGTACCAGCTTCACTTCGTTGCCGGCACCCAGTTCGCGCGCGCCCGGCTGAACCACAAAAGCCGATTTGTGATTGGGGAATGCGCCTCCGATCAAACCGGACTGCGCCAGATACGTGTGCCCGGCAGCGGCATTGAACAACACCAGATTTTTGGTCGGATCAACCGTATCTTTATGTTTCAGGAGTTCGAGATACTGCAACTCGCCGCCTGCGGTATTTATTTGTGCTTTAACTACGTCGGTGGTGATCGTTACGATTTCGCTCTTGAGCGCTGCGGTACCGGCCACCGCTGCGGCGACTTCTGCCGGCGACTGCGAATTTCCCGCGAGCGCGGCGGCTTGCGGCACCGGGGTGGTGGCCGATCCGGTAGCAACAGGTTTGTTTTGCTGTGTCACGGAGGGCGAAAACATCGACGGTTTTCCGTTATGGCGCATCCAGTTGTCCCAAAGGATCAACAGCGACATCGAAAACACGATCCAAAGGATGGTACGTTTGATATCCATAAGTGTATTTATCAGGAGAAATCAGAAATTCGGGAATGGCTGCAGTCGCTGGCGACCGCAGAAGTAGGGTCAGAGTTTTTTTCTGGCACAGGATCAAATCCGCCCGGATGCCATGGATGGCATTTGCATAGACGTCTAGTGGCCAAAACACTCCCTTTTAATGCACCATGCTGGCGTACTGCTTGACTCGCGTAGTCAGAACAACTTGGGTAAAAACGGCAATTTTGCCCAAGAAAGGGGCTGATGCACAATTGATATGCCCGTAACAGCAGCAACAAAACCGCTTTCATCCGCAGTTCTCCGGCAATTTCTGCGACGCTAGCAAGCGCGTCAATTCGGTACGCAGCAATACTTTCAATGATACTGAAGTTGCTGGGTCGGACTTGACATTAATTGGCTTCGACAAGCGGACGATGCAATCGAGCGATGGCAATTCGGCTTGGCGAAACAATTCACGCGCTACCCGTTTGATGGTGTTGCGCGTTACTGCACGCGGTGCAAACCGTTTTGCCACCACGATGCCCAGACGAGCATTGGGCAAGCCAGCCGGTCGGGCATACAGCACAAAGTGCGAAGTTCTATAGGCGGGGCGCAAACGAAAAACGGATGAAAAGTCATCCGTTTTAACGATTCGCCGAGCACGTGAAAAATCGTCTGTCACGCAATCAGCTTGCCTGCTGTACGTTTGGCTTAAGCAGCCAAACGCTTACGACCCTTGGCGCGACGCGCATTCAGTACGGCGCGGCCGCCACGGGTTGCCATACGGGCGCGAAAGCCATGGGTACGTTTGCGGCGTACGACGGAAGGTTGGTAGGTACGTTTCATGTTGGTCTCGCTAATCAGCAAAAATAAATCGGGTCAATACGCCCAGAGCCACACTTTTGATGTTTGCAACGCGCATACCGAAAAAAGGCACGAGCTAGAACGACCATCTGATGGACAGGGAACCTTGGATTAAACGATATTTCACATGGGTTTGTCAATACGCAAGATGCATTTATCCACAAGTACCGATTTACGCCGCCCGCGTAAAAGTGGGACTGCCTGTGGATAACTCGGTCCGGCAAGAGTAGAATAGCGTAGATGTGTGGCGATTTCCTGCAGGGCAGCATCGCAGTCATTTCGTGGAACATACCGATAGCACTCCCCCACACCTTTTCACTCAAGAAGATTCATGGAAAATTTCTGGCAGACCTGCTCCGCGCAATTGGAGCAGGAACTGACGCCGCAGCAATTCAGTGCGTGGATCAAGCCACTGACTCCGCTCGATTTTGAAGACGGTGTCTTGCGCATTGCCGCACCCAACCGCTTCAAGCTCGATTGGGTCAAGACGCAATTCGCCAATCGCATTAACACTCTCGCGTCCCAGTTCTGGGAAACGCCGATAGAAGTCCAATTCGTGCTGGACCCGCGACTTAATGCGCCGCGCCGTCCGAACCCGCCTGCTCCCAGCAGCGATCCGGCAGGGGCGCCGATGCCAGCGGATGCGCAAATGCATTTGGCTGAGCCTACGCCCGAGGTTTCGCCGCGACGCGATCAAAGCCGCATCAATACCGCGCTGACGTTCGATAGCTTCGTTACCGGCAAGGCCAACCAGCTGGCGCGCGCCGCCGCCATCCAGGTCGCCAATAATCCGGGCGTTTCCTACAATCCGCTGTTCTTTTACGGCGGCGTAGGACTCGGTAAAACGCATTTGATCCATGCCATCGGCAATCAGGTGCTGGCCGATCAGCCGAATGCAAAAATCCGCTACATTCACGCCGAACAGTACGTGCGCGACGTAGTGACCGCTTACCAGCGCAAAGGGTTTGATGATTTCAAGCGCTACTATCATTCGCTGGATTTGTTGCTGATTGACGATATCCAGTTCTTCGGTGGCAAGAGCCGGACCCAGGAAGAATTTTTCTACGCGTTCGAAGCACTGATTGCGGCAAAAAAGCAAATCATCATCACCAGTGACACCTATCCGAAAGAAATCACCGGCATGGATTATGAGTGACAGTTTGGAAGATCTGGATGCCCTGTTCGATCAGATCTCTGCTCAGAACGTTGAAATGGTAGTAACTGCATCTGCGCCCCCCTCACAGGCTGCCCTGGTACCGGAAATTGCGTCGGATGGGGTAGCGGAAGCTGACAAGCCAATGTACGAAAGGCTTGGCGGCATTGTTCGAATATTGCATGATTCGATACGCGAATTGGGTCAGCAACATCCGTTCAATTCCCTCAATACGCAAATCGGTGATGCGCAGGACCGGCTGGCTTATGTTGCCACGCTGACCGAGCAAGCTGCGAACAAAGTTCTGAATGCCACTGATGTCGGCATGCCGGTGCAGGAAACGCTATCGAACAACGCCAAGCAAATGACAGCGCGTTGGGATGGTTTATTGGAAGGCAAGCTCAGCGTGGAAGAATTCAAGTTGCTGGCGCACGACACCAGGAACTTTACCTCCACCGTAGTTGATGTTGCGGAAGCGGAAAAAGCGCGCTTGCTGGAAATTATGATGGCGCAGGACTTTCAGGATCTGACTGGCCAGTTGATCAAGAAAGTAGTGACAATTACCCAGGCGGTCGAGCGTGAACTGGCCAAATTGCTGTGGGACAATGCTCCCGATGCAGTCAAGGAAAAGCCACCGGTAGAGGATGAAACGGTTGACCTGATGCAGGGGCCGGCGATGCCGTCTGCGGCGATGGGACAAGACGATGTCGATAGTCTTCTGGATGATTTGGGTTTCTGATGGACGACATGCTCAAGGAGTTTGTGGTTGAAGCGCTGGAGCTCGCCACCAATGTAGAAGAGCATCTGTTGGTGCTGGAGCGCCAACCGGATGACCAAAACACTCTGAATGCACTGTTCCGATCATTCCATACGATCAAGGGCGGTGCGGGCTTCATGAATCTGACGGCGATGGTCTCGGCGTGCCATCTGACCGAAAACCTGTTTGATGCCTTGCGCACCGGAGCTGCTCCGGTGACGCCGATCGCGATCGAAGCGGCACTGCAGGCCAGCGGTTTTGTCGCGGACCAGCTCGGTGAGTTGGCCAATGGCGTTGCAGCTGAGCAGCTGCCAGCCATGCCCGATACGCTACAAGCCATCCTGACCGCGGCAATCGAGGGCAATGCGCAACACGAGGTGGCTCCGGTTGCAAGCGCAGCAGAAGCGCAGCCCATAGAAATACCGGAAGAAATGCCGGATCTCGGCGGGAAACCAGATTGGGATGCGTATTATCGTGCGGTGGTGCCAGCGCATGTGCTGCCGCCGCCAGCGGCATTGGCACCTGTTGCTGCCGTAGTTTCCGCCCCAGTCCCTGCGTCTGCTGCCGTTGCGCCTGCAACTCCGGTAGCTGCGGCAAGAATTGAAAAACCCCGCTCTGCGGCTCCCGCAACCAAATCTGCGGCACCCGTAATTGAGGAGAGCATCCGGATTGATGCAGTCAAGCTCGATGTCTTGCTTGAGGTGGCCGGAGAGTCGGTACAGGCAGCCAATCAGGCAGCCGTGCTTTTGGAAAAACTGGCGCAATTCAAGTTCGATGGCGACGCCACGACTTTGGTGGCGACACTGACTGAAACGATAGAGCGCGCCTCGCGCTACGCGACAGAATTGCAGCGGGCCACGTTGGCGACCCGGATGCAGCCGGTCGGCCGATTGTTTCAGAAGTTTCCCCGTTTGATCCGGGAACTGGCGCGAGATCTCGGCAAGGAAGTTGAGCTCGAAATCAAGGGTGCGGAAACCGAAGTCGATCGGGTGGTGGTCGATAGCCTGTATGACCCGCTGGTGCATATGTTGCGCAACTCTCTCGATCATGGAGTGGAAAGCCAGGAAGAACGCATCAAATGCGGAAAATCGCCCAAATCCACCATCTCCCTGACTGCCTGGCAGGAAGCCAGCAGCGTGATGATCGAAGTGGCCGATGACGGCAAGGGCATGAACCCGCAATTTTTACGCGACAAGGCGCGCGCGAAAGGGTTGATCGGCGAAAACGATGCGCAGAGCGACGAAGAAGCATTTCAGCTGGTTTTCTTGCCTGGGTTTTCTACCAAGGAAGTCGCTTCTGCGGTCTCCGGACGCGGGGTCGGCATGGACGTGGTGAAAACCGCAGTCGAAGAATCGCGGCACGATCCGGATCGATTCGCGCCTTGGTCAGGGCACGCGGTTTTTAATTCGCTTGCCAATCGAATTGTCTATCGTGCCGACCATGCTGGTGCGTACCAGCGGTGCTGCGCTGGCCATGCCGTTGGCAGTGATCGAACGCGTGGTGGAATTGCCGGAAACATTTTCTGAAGTTGGCGGCGCGCCGATGTTGCGCGATCAGGGGCGTCCGCTGCTGGTGCGCTCGCTGGCTGGAATCCTTGGCTATGAAGCGTGTGTGGAGCGGGTCGGCATCGTGATTGCAGCACCGCAACCGTACATTCTGGCGATGGAAGCGGTCGAAGGTACCGCAGATCTGGTTATCAAGCCATTATCCTGTCTCAATGTTCCCGGCATTACCGGAACCGCGCGCTCGGCCGAAGGCGAGCTGGTGCTGGTAATCGGCCTGGGCTATCTGCTTGACGGTTGCCGCATCAATACCCGAATGGCAGCCTAAACAGCAACTGCCTGTCGGGCTCGCCATCGCACTGCCTGGTGTGATGGCAGCCCGGACGGGTGAAAAAATCCGCTAAATCCAACGGTCAGTCTTACGACTGACCGTTTCCGGATAGGGTTTTAGGTAAAATTGCAGCATGAACCTTGACTCCTCCCCCATAGCAGCCATCGCCACCGCTCCCGGACGCGGCGGTATTGGCGTTGTACGCGTTTCCGGCAAAAATCTTGCAGCCTTGCTGCAAGCGCTGGGTTTTCAACTAAAGCCGCGCCATGCGACCTATTTGCCCTTCACCCAGGCTGATGGCAGCATCATCGATCAAGGCTTGGCGCTCCTTTTCAAGGCGCCCCATTCGTATACCGGCGAAGATGTGCTGGAATTGCAAGGCCACGGCGGCCCGGTAGTGCTGCAGATGCTGTTGGCGCGCTGCCTGGAAGCGGGACGGGAAATCGGATTGCGTCTGGCGCTGCCGGGCGAATTCACGCATCGGGCTTTCCTTAACGACAAACTGGATCTGGCGCAGGCGGAAGCGGTCGCCGACTTGATTGAAGCATCGACCGAAGCCGCTGTGAAGTCGGCTTCGCAATCGCTGTCAGGCGTTTTTTCCAAAGTAATCGATACGTTGGTCGAGCAAGTGGTGCAATTGCGCATGCTGGTCGAGGCGACTCTCGATTTTCCGGAAGAAGAAATCGATTTTCTGGAAAAATCCGATGCGCGCGGCCAACTGGAGCGCATTCAGCAGACTTTGCACGCAGTCTTGCTGCAGGCGCAGCAAGGCGCGTTGCTGCGCGAAGGCTTGAACGTCGTGCTGGCCGGTAAGCCGAATGTCGGAAAATCGTCCCTACTGAACGCCCTGGCAGGCGCGGAAGTGGCGATTGTCACGCCGATTGCCGGCACCACGCGCGACAAGGTGACTGAAACCATCCAGATCGAAGGCATTCCGCTCAACATCATCGATACCGCCGGCATTCGCGATACCGACGATGCCAATGACGAGGTCGAACGCATCGGCATTGAGCGCACCTGGGTCGAGGTCGGCCGTGCCGACGTGATCCTGCACATGCTGGATGCCGGACGCGGGCCCACGCGTGAAGATGAAGCGATGGTCGCGCGCTTTCCCGACGGCGTGCCGATTATCCGCATCTGGAACAAAATCGATTTGTCCGGACATAAACCGAGCATTGACACGATGCTGGACGCCACGCATATCTATCTGTCGGCGCAAGACATGAGCGGGATCGGCCTGTTGCGTGCGGAACTGTTGCGCATTGCCGGTTGGCAGCAAACGGGTGAGTCGGTGTATCTGGCGCGTGAGCGGCACTTGATTGCGCTACGCGCTGCGCGCGACCATGTGCAAACGGCAGCGCAGTTTGCAGCCCAAAACGACCACTCGCTGGATTTATTGGCAGAAGAATTGCGTCTGGCCCAGGAACAGCTCAATAGCATTACCGGTGAATTCACTTCTGATGATTTGCTGGGAGCGATCTTCAGCCGCTTTTGCATCGGTAAATAATCTGCATGCCACGGTATTCCGGTAGCGCCGTGAACTTCTTGATCGCTATGTAAATTGTCAGGCTATCCGTTCAACGCATTTCGCGGGTTTCCGGGCATCTTGACAATGTAAATACGCGCTTGGCTTGGAGCCTCTTCAAGAAATTTCTTGCCTGCCGGCTAGTCGAATATTGATGCGTCCGCCACAGTTCTGATAATTATCAAACTTGGCACAAAAACCCTCACCATACTGTAGAAAAAGGGTGCGGTCGTCCGCTGTGCGAACAGTGGCATGGCCGGATTTGACATTCCATACAAGTATGTCCGGTTCTGCAGGAGGCATCATGGCCAGCATCAGCAGCAGCGTAATCGAAGATTTCAGAGCGGCATTGCGCGGGCCGCTGCTATTGCCGGATACGCCCGGTTTCGATGCAGCCCGCGCCGTCTGGAATTCCATGATAGACCGCCGTCCGGCCCTCATCGTGCGCAGCGCCGGAGTGGCGGACGTAATGCGTGCGGTAACGTTCGCGCGCGAGCACGATCTGCTGCTGTCGGTGCGCGGCGGCGGCCACAACATCGCCGGCAATGCAGTGTGCGACGGCGGTCTGATGCTGGACATGTCGCTGATGAAATCGGTCTGGATCGATCCGGAGGCGCGCCTGGGTTACGTCGAAGCCGGCGCCACGCTGAGCGACTTCGACCATGAAGCGCAGGCCTTCGGACTGGCTACGCCGCTGGGTATCAATTCCACCACCGGCGTGGCCGGCCTGACGCTGGGCGGCGGCTTCGGCTGGCTCAGCCGCAAGCATGGAATGTCGGTTGACAATCTGGTCGCGGCCGAGATCGTCACCGCCGACGGCAAGCGCTTGTGGGTCAGCGCCGCCAAGCATCCGGACCTGTTCTGGGCGATCCGCGGCGGCGGCGGCAATTTCGGCGTGGTCACGCTGTTCGAATTCGCGCTGCATCCGCTCGGGCCCGAGATCCTCAGCGGCTTGCTGGTATTCCCGTTCGAGCAGGCGAAACAGGTGCTGACCCGCTACCGTGATTTCGTCGCCACCATGCCGGAAGACTTGAGCGTTTGGGCTGTGCTGCGTCAGGCGCCGCCGCTGCCGTTCCTGGCGCCGGAAGTGCATGGCAAGGAAGTCGTGGTGCTCGCCGTCTTTTATGCCGGCGCGGCCGAAGAAGGCCAGCGTGCAATCGAACCGCTGCGCAATTTCGGCCAGCCCTGCGGCGAGCATATCGGTCTCATGCCTTACAGCGCCTGGCAAAAAGCCTTCGACCCGCTGCTGACACCGGGCGCGCGCAATTACTGGAAATCGCATAATTTTTCAGCGCTCAACGATG
>Ga0366806_1139_pt1 | contig 8899 bp, 6 predicted proteins | sample TotcelN113001L14_FD_207023 | JGI IMG/M metagenome (GOLD analysis project Ga0366806, IMG submission 207023) | Enriched cells from coal bed in the Powder River Basin, Montana, United States - Total cells N11 rep3 HSBNCT.N11.300.1.L14 ...
CGCGGTAGCTCTCCCACAGCCGTTGGCCGATCTTGTAGGACGGGGCCTGGCCGGGCCAGCCGAGGTAGCGGTTCAGCTCGAACCGGAGGAACGCCTCGTCCATGTTCACGTTGGCCTTGAAGCACTCCCAGGCCTTCGCCGCGTCCCACGTGCCGCCGCCCCATTCCGCCGGTGCGGGCTTGCGGCAGTGGACGCCGATGTCGAGCACCACCCGGGCAGCCCGCATCCGCTGGCCGTCGACGAGGCCGAGCCGGTCGCCCAGCTCGTCCATGTAGCCGAACTCCTCCATCAGGCGCTCCGCGTACAGCGCCCAGCCCTCACCGTGGCCCGAGCTCCAGCTCACCAGCCGACGCCAGGAGTTCAGCTGCGAACGGTTCAGCACCGCCTGCGCGATCTGCAGGTGATGGCCCGGGACGCCCTCGTGGTAGACGGTGGTCTTCTCACGCCAGGTGCTGAACTCCGTAACCCCCGGCGGCACCGACCACCACATGCGCCCGGGACGGGTGAAGTCGTCCGACGGCCCGGTGTAGTAGATGCCGCCGTTCTCCGACGGCGCGATCATGCACTCGATCGTCTTCATCTGCTCGGGAATGTCGAAGTGGACGCCGTCGACAGCAGCGATCGCCTCGTCGGCGGTCTGCTGCATCCATTCCCGCAGTGCCTCCTTGCCGTGCAGGACGCGGGACGGGTCGGTCTCCAGCTTGGCGATCGCCTCGGCGATGGTCGCTCCCGGGCCCGCGATCTCCTTCACGATCCGGTCCTGCTCGGCCGCCATGCGGGCGAGTTCGTCCAGTCCCCACTCGTAGGTCTCGTCGAGGTCGACGGCGGCGCCGACGAACTCCCGCGACCAGAGGGCGTAGCGGTCACGGCCGACGGCATCCTCCGACGGCGCCTTGGCGCCGAGTTCGTCGGTGAGGAACTCGACCAGCTGCCCGTAGGCGCTGGCGGCCTTGCGTCCGGCCATGGCCAGGTCGTTGGCCAGCGCGCCGTCGGCAGCCGTCCCGTCGGGGGCCGCCTCGGCGGTGAAGGTGACGAAGAAGGAGGTCTTCGGGTCGGCCAGCTCTCCGGCCTGAAGGATGGCCTCGTCCACCTGCAACCGGGCGGGCACCAGCCCACGGCGGGCGCCCTCGCGCAGCGACTCGATGTAGCCGTGGATCGCGTCGGGCACCCGGCTGACGCGGGAGGCGATGTTCGCCCAGTCGTCGGTGGTGGCGGTCGGCATGATGTCGAGCACGTCGCGCAAGGCCTGCAGCGGAGAGGCGATCACGTTCAGCTGGGCCAGGTACTCCCCCGCCTCGTGCAGTTCGAGGGAGAGCTGCAGCCGGTCGGTCATGGCAGCGATCGTCACCTGGTCGACGTCGTCGGCGGGCTCGGCGTCGGCCAGCCGGGCGAGGGTGTCCCGGCTCAGCTGTGCCTGCTCGGCGTGGCCGGCGGGGGACAGGTCGGTCATCTCGTGGTCGTGCCCGGCGATGCCCATCTCCGTGGCCGCGAGCGGATCGAGTTCGGCGAGGCGGTTGGTGTAGGCGTCGGCGATGGCATCGGTGGCAGTTACGGGGCGCTCGGTCACCCTTCGACGATAGTTGACCCCCGGCGGCGGGCACCACCCGTACAGTCACCCTTGAAACCACCCTGAGGAGTCGCACCGTGACCGAGATCTGGGCCCATCGTGGCGCCCGTCGAGAGGCGCCGGAGAACACGCTGCCGGCGTTCGAGCTGGCCGTGGCCCAGGGTGCGGACGGGGTCGAGTTCGATGTGCAGCTCACCGCGGACGGCGCTGTGATCGTGATGCACGACGAGACCGTCGACCGCACCACGGGCGGCAGCGGACCGGTGCTCGGCCACACGCTTGCCCAGCTGCAGAAACTCGACGCCTCGGCCGGCATGGCGAGGCATCGGGGGGCGCAGGTGCCCACTCTTGCCGACACCCTCGACCTGCTCGCGCCAACCGGCCTGAAGCTGAACATCGAACTGAAGAACTCCGAGGAGGACTACCCGGGGCTGGAGGAGCAGGTGCTGGCGGCGATCGCCGTCCACCAGCTTGCCGACCGCGTGGTGCTGTCGACGTTCAACCACTACTCGCTGAAGAAGCTGCAGGCGCTGGGGGCCACCAGCCAGCTCGGCATGCTCTACACCGATCCGCTGTACAAGCCGTGGCGCTATGCGTCCCGCCTCGGCATCGGCGCCCTCCACCCGCCGGCGCGCTTCGTGCTGGGTCGTGGTTGGGTACGGCGTGCCCACGCCGCCGGCCTCGCTGTGCGTCCCTGGGTGGTGAACTCCGAGCGCAACCTGGCCCGTATGTTCCGTTGGGGCGTGGACGCCGTCTTCACAGATGTGCCGGCCGCTGCCCTCGTCCTCCGCGAGAAGCACTCACCGCAGGCGTGACCGGACGGTGGCGGGGTGCCACCAGGCTGCACGTTAGGATCCGGGTGTTGCTCGCAGAGGGATAGGACAGATGAAGATCACGGTGGTGGGTGCCGGCTACGTCGGCCTTTCGAATGCCTTGCTCCTCGCGGTGGGCCACGACGTCACCCTGCTGGAGATCGACCCGGGCAAGGTCGACAAGATCGCCCGGGGTGTTTCCCCCATCGCCGACACCGCCGTGGAGGAGGCGCTGGCCAGCGGAAGCCTTCGCCTGTGTGCGACCAGCGATCCCAAAGTGGCCTACGCCGAAGCCCAGCTGGTGATCGTTGCGACACCCACCGACTACGACCCCGCCACCGACGTGTTCAACACCGGTTCGGTGGAGGCTGTCCTGCACGACGCGCTGGCGCACCGTCCGGACATCATCGTCGTGATCAAGTCGACGGTGCCGGTGGGCTTCACGGAGACGCAGCGCAGCCGGTACCCGGGTGCCCGGATCCTGTTCTCACCGGAGTTCCTCCGTGAGGGCCACGCGCTGGAGGACAACCAGTACCCGTCCCGGGTGGTCGTCGGCGACGAGGGCGAGAGCGGCCGGGTCTTCGCCGACCTCATGGTGGGCGCGGCGCTCGCGGAGAATGTGCCCGTGCTGTTGATGCCGTCGACGGAAGCCGAAGCCATCAAGCTGTTCGCGAATACCTACCTCGCGCTGCGGGTGGCCTACTTCAACGAGCTCGACACCTATGCGGCGGTGCATGGCCTCCACTCGGCGCGGATCATCGAGGGTGTCGGGCTGGATCCGCGGATCGGGCAGTACTACAACAACCCGTCCTTCGGGTATGGCGGGTACTGCCTGCCCAAGGACACCAAGCAGCTGCTGGCCAACTATGCGGCCGTGCCGCAGAACCTGATCTCGGCGGTCGTCGCGGCCAACACCACGCGCAAGGACTTCATCGCCGCCGACGTGCTGTCCCGCGAGCCGCGTGTGGTGGGCATCTACCGGCTGGCCATGAAGATGGACTCGGACAACTTCCGGTCCTCCTCGGTGCAGGGCATCATGAAGCGGATCAAGGCCAAGGGTGTCGAGGTGATCGTCTTCGAGCCGGCGCTGGAGGACGACGAGTTCTTCCACTCCGAAGTGGTGCGCGACCTGGATGACTTCAAGCAGCGCTCGGACGTGATCGTCACCAACCGCAGGACCGCCGAGCTGGCCGATGTCGCGAGCAAGGTCTACACCCGCGACGTCTACGGCCGCGACTGATCCCCTCACGCTGGCTGAGCTTGACGAAGCCCTGAGCTTGACGAAGCCCTGAGCTTGACGAAGCCCTGAGCTTTGACGAAGCCCTGAGCCCTGACGCTGGCTGAGCCTGACGAATCCCCCTCAGCCTTCCCGCAGGTAATCGGCCAGCTGCTCGCGCCAGTCGGCGGGGGCGAAGCCCACGGCGGTGATCCGGGCAAGGTCGAGCGCGCTGTGTACCGGTCGCGGGGCCAGCTGCTTGCCGGTGCCGTACTCCTCGGTGGTGGTCGCGGTCACGTCGGACGGCTCCCGCCCGACCAGGCCGAAGACGGTGCGGGCGATCTCGTACCAGGACTCGACCGGACCGTCATTGGTGAGGTTGTAGGTGCCGTACGGCGCTGCCGTCGACAACAGGTGGATGATGCCGGCGGCCAGCGTGGAAGTGAACGTCAGCCGTCCGTACTGGTCGGCCACGACGGCGGGCTTGATGTCCTTCGCAGCGAGCTCCGCCATGGTGCGGACGAAGTTGCGGCCCTCGCCGATCACCCAGCTGGTGCGCAGCAGGTAGTGGCGTGACAGCTGCCCGACGAGTGCGTCGGCCGCGGCCTTCGTCTGGCCATAGACACCGAGCGGGCTGAACGGCTCGTCCTCGGTGTGCACCTCAAGGGTGCCGTCGAACACGTAGTCGGTGGAGATGTGCACCAGCGGGATGCGGTGCTCGGCTGCCACCCGGCAGAGGTTGGCCACCCCGTTGACGTTGGCCGCCCAACAGGCGCGGCGTCCCTCCGGGGTCTCGGCCGCGTCCACAGCGGTGTAGGCGGCGGCGTTGATGATCGCGCCCACCCCTCGCCAGGGATAGCCGGCAACGGTCGCGTCGTCGGTGCAGTCGAACTCGGGCAGGTCTACCGACTCGGCGTCGGGAAGCAGAGCGCGCAGCGCCCGTCCGAGCTGGCCGTTGCCGCCCACGATCACCGTCCGCAGCGGCGGCATCGGACGCACGTCGTCAAGCAGGGGGTGCTTTGCGTCGGCCGCGGAGATGGTGGCTTCCACCAGCGGGATCGGCCAGGCCACGGCGACGGTGGGATCGGCCAGGTTCAGGTAGGTGTACTCCGAGGTGGACTCCGGACTCCAGTGCTCGTTGACGAGATAGGAGTAGACGGTGCCGTGATCGAGAGTCTGGTAGCTGTTGGCGACGCCACGCGGCACGAATACGGCGGTGTCGGGACCCAGTTCGACGGTGACGGCCTGGCCGAAGCCGGAGCCCTCGCGCAGGTCGACCCAGGCGCCGAACACCCGGCCGGTGGCGACGGAGACCAGCTTGTCCCAGGGTTCTGCGTGGAAGCCGCGGGTGACGCCGGCCTCGGAGTTGAGCGCGACGCTGTGCTGCACCGGCCCGAAGTCGGGCAGGCCGAGGGCGGTCATCTTCGCCCGCTGCCAGTTCTCCTTGAACCAGCCCCGCTCGTCACCGTGCAGTGGCAGGTGAACGACCAGCAGGCCGGGGATCGCCGTGGTGTCGATGCTCAACTTGGCGGTGGGGCCGTTCCCGCTGGTTGGGCTGCTCCCGCTGGTTGAGCCTGTCGAAACCCCCGTCACTGGCCCGCCGCCGCGTACTTGGCCTCGGTGGCCTGCTTCACCGGACGCCACCAGTCCTCGTTGGCCCGGTACCAGTCGATCGTCGCGGCAAGGCCCGACTCGAAGTCGCCGTAGACGGGTGTCCAGCCGAGCTCGGTACGCAACTTGCTGGAGTCGATGGCGTAGCGCATGTCGTGGCCGGCCCGGTCATTCACGTGGTCGTAGGCGTCGGTGGGCTCGCCCATCAGCTGCAGGATCAGTTCGATCACCGTCTTGTTGCCGAGTTCGCCGTCGGCACCGATGAGGTAGGTCTCGCCGACGCGTCCGGCTTCGAGGATGCGCAGCACGGCCAGGTTGTGGTCGGTGACGTGGATCCAGTCGCGCACGTTGAGGCCGGCGCCGTAAAGCTTGGGACGAACGCCGTCGATCAGGTTGGTGATCTGGCGAGGGATGAACTTCTCGATGTGCTGGTAGGGCCCGTAGTTGTTGGAGCAGTTGCTGATGGTGGCCTGCACGCCGAAGGAGCGCACCCAGGCCCGCACGAGCAGGTCGGAGCCGGCCTTGGTGGCCGAGTACGGGCTGGACGGGTTGTAGGGCGTCTCCTCGGTGAACCGCGCCGGGTCGTCGAGCTCGAGGTCGCCGTACACCTCGTCGGTGGAGATGTGGTGGTAGCGGGTGCCGTGCTTGCGGACCGCCTCCAGCAGCGTGTACGTCCCCACCAGGTTCGTCTGGACGAACGGGGACGGATCCTTCAGGGAGTTGTCATTGTGGGACTCCGCGGCGAAGTGCACGACGATGTCGCTCTCGGCCACCAGTGCGTCGACTACTCCGGCGTCGGACACGCTGCCCACCACCAGTCGGCAGCGGTTGGCCGGCAGGCCCGCGAGAGAGTCGGCGTTGCCTGCGTAGGTCATCGCATCCAGCACCGTGACGGTGTGATCGGTGGAGTCGATCACCAGCCTGACGAAGTTGCTGCCGATGAATCCTGCTCCGCCGGTTACCAGTAGTCGCCCCATACTTGGGAATCCTAGGGGGCGGCGGTGGGCGGCGTGAAACACTACGGCCATGCGCGGCATAATCCTCGCCGGTGGCTCAGGCACCCGGCTGCACCCCCTCACCCTCGCCACCAGCAAGCAATTGGTGCCGGTCTACGACAAGCCGATGATCTACTATCCGCTGTCCACGCTGATCGTTGCTGGCATGCGGGAGATCCTCGTGATCACCACTCCGCACGAGCAGGAGTCGTTCCAGCGACTGCTCGGCGATGGTTCCCAGTTCGGAATCCAGATCACCTGGGCCAAGCAGCCGGAGCCGAAGGGCTTGGCCCAGGCGTTCACTATCGGTGCCGACTTTATCGACGGCCACAAGGCCTGCCTGGTGCTGGGTGACAACATTTTTTACGGCACTGGCCTCGGCACGCAGTTGAGGTCGCACGCCGATATCGAGGGCGCGGCCGTCTTCGGCTATCGGGTCGCCGATCCCACCGCCTACGGTGTCGTCGAGGTTGACGACACTGGTCACGCGATCTCGATCGAGGAGAAGCCGGCAGAGCCGAAGTCCCACTACGCGGTGCCGGGGCTGTACTTCTACGACGAGGACGTGGTGAACATCGCCGCTAACCTCGCGCCGTCGGCCCGTGGCGAGTATGAAATCACGGATGTGAACCGTGTTTACCTCGAACGGGGACAGCTGCAGGTTTCAGTGCTGCCCCGTGGCACCGCGTGGCTCGACACAGGGACCTTCGACTCCCTCATCGAGGCCAGCGAGTTCGTCCGGACAATACAGGCTCGACAGGGCTTGCAGGTGGGCTCACCGGAAGAGGCCGCCTGGCATTCTGGTTTCCTCAGTGATGATCAGTTGCTTGCCCGGGGCGAGGCCCTGGCGAAGTCCGGCTACGGCAGCTACCTGCGGGACCTAGTCGCACGAACTTAGTAGCACTGCGGCTCGTGCTAGCGTCTCTGGCGGGCTAGGTGCAGTCCGCAACCGTGATACGCCCCCCGAACCACTAGCTCACGCGGGTTACCGGTCTCGCCCCTGCAAGGTGAATCTCGAGGGACTGTGTTCGGCCTGTCGCATCGGCGCCGCTGGCCGCGACCGGCCGTTTGCCGTTAGCTCGACGCATTCGCGGCTGGGGCACGCTCATCCTTGAGTTCAGCTGGGGCGCAGGCGCCTGGATGGGGTGCCTGACCAACCCGAAAATTGCAGGCCAGATGGTAACGTGTTTATTCCGCAGTGCGCTTCGGCCGAATGGAGAAGTACTCGTGATTTCGACAAGAATGGTCCGCTCAGCGCTATATCGGGCACATGGCTCCTTGGAAATGGTTTCGATTCATGTGATCGGTAAGCTTCCTATCCACGCGCTCCGCGTTCTAGTGCTGAAGGCTTGGGGGGCACGCATCGGGCCAGGCGTCACCATCTACCACGGCATTGAGATTCGGTCGGCGCGACGGTTGCAGATAGGCGCCAACACTTCAGTTGGAAATGACGCCATTCTTGACGCCAGGGGTGGGCTTGTCATCGGTTCGAATGTGAACCTGTCAACGGGAGTTCATATTTGGACCGCTCAGCACGACTGGCGTTCCCAAGATTTCGGGCTTGACCTCGGAGGGGTCGTCGTCGGGGATCATGCCTGGCTCAGTGACCGCGTGACGGTCTTGCCAGGAGTAACGATCGGAGAAGGTGCAGTCGTGGCGGCCGGCGGTCTGGTGACGCGCGACGTGGGACCCTTTCAACTGGTAGGTGGAGTACCCGCGAAACCCCTTGGGGTCCGTCCAGACAACCTCACCTACGACCTCCCCTCAAGCCGCCACAAGGTCTGGTGGTGGTAGCGGCGGCATCTTCGGACCACGGCGTGATCCCGCTCAACAGTATGCGTCAAGGGCTAGATCGGAGATGTCGAGTTGAATGGCGGGCCTCTCATTCGGGGCTCGCCTCACCTCCGCCGTCATATTTGCGCCGTACCCGTCGGCCGAGGAAAGGTTCCGCTAACCTGCGCCGCGACGAATGCCGCAGCAAGGATTCGCCGGTTAGGCCTCGGTTAGCGCGCCTTCCGCCGAGTACATGATTGCGGTGTGGACGAAGCGGCGAATTTCCATCTACAACTCTGCACTCGTGAGCGTTGCCTCGCGCGCCGTTCTCGCTGCGCACCAATTCTGCGCTTTGAAAGCTCGTGTTTGCGCGGACTGCCCCTTTCTGAGGTAAGTTTGACGCATGGGCGTAGTTAAGATGATGCGAGCGGGTGTTGCGTGTCTGCGAGGTGCGATCCTGGCCAGAGACGTCAGGGTCCGGATTGGCCGAAACGTGAAGATAAGTGGGTCGGGAGTGCTCGATTTCGCGCCGGGCTCCATAATTGGGGATTCGGTGCAAATCTATGTGGGTGCTGGCGCCACTCTCCGGATGCTGACGAGGGCCAGTGTTGGCGATAGATCCGTTCTGAACGTGATTTCGGGTCTAAGTATCGGGAAAGGTTCGATGGTTTCCTGGGACTGCCAGATACTAGATTCAGATTTCCATGCAATACTCGGAGTCGACGGCGAGGAAGGGGCCATCAGCACGCCAATCGTCATCGAGGATCAAGTGCTCCTTGGGTGCGGCACTACGATCCTCAAGGGGGTTGTCGTTCGGCATGACTCGGTTGTTGGCGCAGGCTCTGTAGTCTCGGGCGGAATCCAGTTTCCTCCCTATAGCCTCATCGCCGGCAATCCTGCACGGGTCGTGAGAACGATCGGCGGT
>Ga0366806_1140_pt1 | contig 8885 bp, 7 predicted proteins | sample TotcelN113001L14_FD_207023 | JGI IMG/M metagenome (GOLD analysis project Ga0366806, IMG submission 207023) | Enriched cells from coal bed in the Powder River Basin, Montana, United States - Total cells N11 rep3 HSBNCT.N11.300.1.L14 ...
GTCTAGCTGCGGCGGCTACCGACCCATGCGGCGACGGTTAAGATCAGAAGGCAAAGTGGAAGGACGAATGGACGAATCGGGGCGGCTGCAGGACTGACGCGATAGAGAATGCCAGCACCCACCGCGACTAGGCTGGCCAAGCCTAGCGCCAAATAGGCTGCGCGCTTTCTGTTTTTGATCATCCTGCTGCACTCTCCAGATGTGACGATCTGCGAACATCGAGTTTGATTGGAGTGGGCGGAGCGGAGGTGACCGCATGGGGGCCGGACGCATGCCTAGACCGCGCCAAATATGATTCCAGCGACTTGTGCATCACATGGAATATCGCGAGCCCATGAGCTCGCGCACGTTCAGGAAATAGGCGATTGGCGGACATATGTAGGAGACTGTCGATCACATTGTGCCTTGGGGAGAGGTTTAGAGCATCGGAGGAAACGCCAGCGCCAACGGCTGCTGTTCGGCAGCCGAAAAGACGGTCGCTTTCCAGCGTGGTTTCTAGGATGACGCCATCAAAGAAGGGGCGGTGCGCACGATAGGCGGCGTTGAGAGCATTCCGGCCGGAGGCTTGGATGTTGAACTCCTTCGCGTAGGCGTCGCGATATCGAGCGAGGAGCGACAATTCTGTATTGGCATCGAGATTAAAGGCTCGAAGTAGGTGGAATAGGCTGCGGAAGCCCATCTGCCATCGCGCCGCTTCCCGATCTTTGGCGGAATCTATCTCGGTTAGTATGCGCGCCGTGACTTCGCTGTCAGCCGCGAAGATGCGTTCGCAGGCAGCGAGGGAGTCGGGACCACCGTATCGCGCCAGTTCAGGGAAATAGGTGCCGTATTGAAGCCGAGTAACCGCACGGCTCTCGGAGAGGGGAGCAAGAGAGGCCTCCAGGGATTGCCGAACTTCGCCCCAAAGCCGCTCCACAGGGCCTGCGACCCGGAGGCGGATGTGGGTACCGCCTTCTAGATAGCGGATGAAAAACGGATCTCGACAGCCGCTTGCTTGCGCATCAGCGGCCCATTTTGGAAAAGACTGCGCCAGCCAGTGATCAGCAACGGTCGGCCCGCAATAGATCGATGCGTAAAGCCATTCCGAACCTGGCGAGTGGGCGGCCCGTCCGTCGATAGCGATGGGTGTCTCGATGCGGCGCGGGGGTTTGGCGCTCCTGACAGGAATTACCACTTCGTTGGCATGACAGCTGCCGGCCACTGCGACCGGGGATGATAGCCGCTCGTCCCACGCTTCGCATTCTAGGGACCGGTGTCGACGCGCCTCTTCTCTGAGTAGGTCACGATCTAAGCGACACTCAAGGTTGAGTTCCAGAAAGTTGTCTGCCTGGCGAAGCCTCACGCGCGCAGGGATGCCGCGCTTCTCGAGTAGTGTGGCAAGTTGGGCGTCGTCACTGCTCGCGAGTTGCGTGGTTTCAGTTGGATACAGGCGCCATCGCGGTCGGGCGACTGTCACCTTGCCGTATTTGACGCCGGGGAGGAAAGGCAGGCTGTCGAGAATGGGGCCCCACTGCCAACTAAAAACCGGTTCACTTTGTCGCTGGAGCGCGCCGATGAATCTGTAAAGTGGGACGTTCAACGCATTATTGTTGTTGTGAGCGTTGGAAATGCGCGGCAGCACCTCTTTACCGTGGGTGCGGCTCCAGAGATGCACGATGCCGTGCCTGCAAAAAACCTCAAGGTCGCTCGGCGGCAACAATGAAGCAGGATCGGCGCCGGACGCTCCGAGGTAAGGGATTTCGAACTGCCTCAGGACCGGGCGGAGGATGACGTTGCCTACGCGACCATCTGGAAGGTGAGCGAATTCGGCAACAATCACATCCTCGGGGGTTTCTGCGTCTTCAATAAAACGGCGAAGGCAATCTGTCAGTTCGGACGAACCGCAAGCGAATCGTCCAAGTAGGATAGCGGCTGGCGGGCCGAAAACGCCTGAGAGTGCGAATGAATCGGTGCCGTCAGCGTTTTTCTCAAGCACCCCGAGGATTCCAGCGGTTGAAGGCAGAGCAGCTATCTTGTCGCTGAACTTATCGATTTCGGCATCCGTTAGGTCGATCCAAGTCTGACCGTCGGCTACCGCCTGCTGGGCTCGGCCAAGTAGGAAGGCCTGGGTCGAGTCGAATGCCACTCGGGCAGGCTGGGTTAAGCCCCCAAGTGGGATCCCGTTCAAAAGCGGTGTACGTAGCTTGCTCGCATCGCCGAAGCCCAAGCCGAGGTCGCTGTCCATGACCTCCAGCAGCGGTATGGAGGCGTCGCCATATCGTCGCTCGAAGTTCGTCGCGAAGTCGGACAATTCGGAGTGGGAACGCGACAGAAGGGGAGCTAGCCGTTCGAGGGTTCGCAGCACCTCGTCAACAAAGGTGCGTGAAAGAGATAGGGTCTCGCCCGGAATCTGCAGATCGACTTGGATGGCTTTTGCCGGGTCCGCGTTGGGAAACGCATCTGCAAGTGCAGTCATGGCTCCGCGATATCGTTCGATCGGGCGCTGGATACCCACAGATCCGGACAAGATCGCGTTGGCCGACTTTAGGGCCTCGACAGTCGGATGGCGATCGGCAAGCCCCGCGAGCGCTTCCACGAAACTTGCCACCACGTCATCGCCGGTGACGCCGATCCTTGGGCGGTATTCAAGGAACTGCTGGTGAGTGAGGTCGGCTATAAAGGCTTCGGCCGATGCCTCGGTCGAGCCTAGTCGTTCACTCAAAGTGGCGGCTAGCGCCCTAACCTTCATGGGGCCGCCGGACAGTAGTTCTTGGACGGCGTCGATAGCGGGTGTCGATGTGATCCTTGACAATTCATAGTGGGTCCAACTGCCCCCGCGTGCGGCCTCTACGTAACGATAGCCGTCGTGGGCGCACCAGAGTGAAGTGTTGAGTTCCACCTCCAGGCCCTGGATGACTTTGTCCGAGCTGCCTAAGAGCTCGGCCTGCGCTTTAGCCACGATCGCCTGATCAATGCGCGCGACGCGCTTCCATTCGGCCGTCGAGGGCGCCTCCAGACGCGTGTCAGCACCGATCCGACCGACGCCAACCCCCGCGAAGGCGCCGAAGGGCGTGCTGCGGCGCGTAATTCTGTTTGCGTAGCGGCTCAGAGCCAAGGCGAGGCCGTTGTCGCGATCTTGGTTTGCCCCACTCTCCAATTTACTGAAGAGATTTTGCGACGCAAGGTAGAGCGCTTCCCGGAATTGGGGGGTGTTCATAAGTGCGGCGTCGCACGTCGTCCCCGTCTCCTCATACCGGTGCTGTACAGACTTAATTGCGTCCAGCGGCATGGCGGGCATACGCAGCACGAAAAAATCTGCCGGTTCGAAGTGTTCGCGACCCATATCCATGACGGCACTCGTATTTGCAAGGTGGGGTTGAGTTTAGCACTTTATACGTGCAAATCTAGTTCGTCGGGATCGTCCTGGCGAAATATGGAAGAAAAAATGTTTGAAATTGAGAAGGATGAGCTTCGTCTTCTGACGGCATCAGAGATTGATAGCGTGGGTGGTGCTGGAGATAACGACACTACGAGCACGACAACGCTGACGTCGTTGACGGTTCTTACGACCAGTTCGCCTGTGTGTACAACGACTACCACTACAACGACTAGCACTACTCTTACTAAGCCGTGGCAGGATCAGGCGGAAGCCGCTGGGTAGTCGGGGCTTTAAGATTTAAGATTGAACCCCAGCACCTGCAGCGTGCTGGGGTTCTTTTTTGCTCTGCAATTAGCGGGCAGCCTCGACTACTTCATCCGCCCGCGTGGTGGTGGTCGTGGTGGTGGTCGTCGTCGTTGTCGTCAAGCATGCTGCCGTGGTGACCGTCAGGCTGGTGAGCGTTGTCAGGCTCGGCCCGGGGTCGCTGGTTGTGGTTGTGCCGGTTGTGGTCAGCGTACCGCCTCCAACCATATCGACCTCTTGGGCCGTGAGTCCCCGTAGGTGTTGTTTAGCGATATCGTACACTTGCCTCTCCCTCCTATATCAAAGGCAACCCACGATACCCATAGGTTCAATTTTGGCAACCTCAGGTATATATTATGCGTCGAGTGGAGGGATCCTGTCCTGTTTGAGGCGCTCCCTCACGTCCAATGCTCGCTCACGCCTTTCTCGTCCAGTCGAAGAATTCGATCAGCCCGAGCCAAGAGAGCAGGTCTGTGTGCGACGACAATTCTAGTTATGTTCATGGCTTTGATGAGATCTGCCACGACTTCTTCGGTTTCCACGTCAAGGTTCGCCGTACCTTCGTCTAAAACCAGAATGCGGGGTTGTCGGTAGAGGGCTCTCGCTAGAAGTATACGTTGTTTCTGGCCGCCGGAAAGAGTAGACCCCATGTCGCCGACTAGAGATAGATAACCCATGGGCATGCGGCTTATTTCATCATGAACGCGCGCCATCATGGCAGCCGCGACGACCTTGCCCATATCCAGATCTGGATCGAAGAAGGCGATATTGTCCACCAGGCTTCCGGATAGGAGGCGGTCGTCCTGGGCGACCACGCCCATCTGCTCGCGCCACGCGCGCCACCGACCCGGCGTTGCTTCGTGACCATCGAGCAGGATGCGTCCTTCCTGGGGGTCCTGCAGGCCCAATAGTATTTTTAGTAGGGTGGTCTTTCCGCCGCCCGACGGCCCGGTGATGGCGAGAAACTCGCCAGGCTTGACGCTGAGGTTGAGGTTTCGAAACACCCAGGGGTCCGTAGCGCCGTAGCGAAATGCTGAGGCCTCGAGAGTGACGCCGCCTTCCACCTCACTGAGGTGTGGGGCGTCAGTCGGATCCGGAACGGCCTGAACAATATCGCCTAGCCGATCGAGGTGGAGCCGGATCAGTCGCATCTGGAAGAACTGGGCGATGAGGGCGTTAGCTCTGTCGGAGAATGTCTGCCGGAAAGATAGGAAGGCGAAAAGCATGCCTAGCGAAAGGCCATCCGCCGCAAGGACCGCGCGTGCGCCGAAATAAATAATCAGCACGGTTTGAAGGCCGTTGACCAGCGTCTGGAGCGAAGCTTGGGTGAGTGAGAGCTTCGAAACTGCGATCGAAGCATTTGTGTAGCGGGTGTAAAGGTTTCGCCAATGGGCCTCGCGATTGGCCTCTTGTCCCATCAATTTTATGGTGGTCGCCGCGCGAACATTCTCCATAAGGTTGGACTGTTCACTTGCGCTCTCCACAAGTTGCTCTTCGGAGCGCGATCGCGTTAACGGGAAGAACGCTAGAGATATGGCAAGGTTTATTAGCACTGTCCCGAAAACGATGAGGGATAGTGGTAGTGAGTATATGAACAAAACTATGCTTGCTAGGATCGCAAATACGCCATCTATGATGGATGCGACTAATCCTCTCGTGATAATATCTTGAATTGTCCTTGATGACTGAAGTCTGGATAGGATGTCACCAACGTGCCGTTTTTCGAAGAAGTCAGACTTGAGCCGCATCAGGTGGCGAACCAAGGACCCCATGATTTGAAGCGTACCCATGGAGGTGATGACTTGGAGGGTCCAGCCTCGTAGCCATTCAAGAATGGCCTGGAGGATAACTAGCGAGCCGAAAGCGAGCGCCAGCGTCAAAAGAAGAGGGGCGTCGCTCCGAAGAAGGGCCTCGTCGACGACTAGCTGCATCTGGAAGGGAGCAGCAAAAACCACAAGTTGCAGTGCTAGTGAAAGGAGCAGGAGTTGTGTGAGGGTGGGAGCAATTCCGCTGACCTGCTTCCACAGATCTCCAAGGCGCATTGATTGCTGATCGTGCAGCGGCGTGAAGCCCGATGCCGGCGCCAATTCCAGGGCAACGCCGGTGAAGTGCTGTGAGAAGGACTCCCAGGTGAGGGTCCGCGCACCATGAGATGGATCGTGGATGACCAGTCGGCGACGATCGACGCTCTTCAGAACCACGAAATGATTGAGGTCCCAGTGAATGATCGCAGGCAGTGTTAGTTTCGAGATTGCTTCGAGTTCGGCCTTTACCGCGCGTGAAGAGAAACTCAGTTGATCTGCGAGCTTCATCAATCCCTTCAGCGAGGCACCGGACATGGATATCGGGAAACGCTGACGCAGGGCATTAAGGTCGATTTTGTGCCCGTGGTACTGGGCGATCATAGCGAGGCAGGCAAGTCCGCATTCTGCGGCCTCCACTCCCCGGATGACCGGAAGGACCTTGCGACGGTTCAACTGTAGGGGAACGTGCACAATCAGCCTCGTCGTCCAGTGGCATATAGCGGGTCAAGGAGCCATTCCAGCAGGCTGCGACGGTCAATGATGATGTCGGCCGTGACGGTCATGCCCGAGCGCAGAGGCACCTCTGCCCCGTAGGCAGAAATGGACGTGCGCATCAAACGAACTCGGGTGCGATAGACAGGCTCTCGCACGGACACTAGCGCGTTGCCCAACTCTGTCGGCGCTAGGCTAGTGGCCGATACTGAAATGATCTCGCCGTCGATAGCGCCAAACTTCTCGAACGGGAACGCGTCCAGCAGGAGCTTGACCTCTTGGCCTGTGGCGACGAAGCCAATCGCGCGGGCGGGGATGAAGAGTTCCACTTCAAGCGATGCTTGGGCTGGCGAAAGCACTGCCACGGTATCTCCCGACGAAAAACTCTGTCCTTGCCTGACGGTGAGCTCTTCGAGCTTGCCTCCTACCGGTGCGACGATCGCGAACTGGCCCTGGACTGAGACGTCGGTCGCACGCTGCGCTAGTTGCGCTCGTGCGGCCGCAGCCTGTGCAAAGAGTGCTGCCCGCTCGACGGGAAGCTCCCGAAGGCGGGCTCGGGACTCGTTGGCCTGGCGCTCTAACACTAGTTTTTGCGTGCGAGACTGGCTGAGGTTCTCCTCAGCGCTTAGCGCGGCGCTCACTCGCGCATCCAACTCCCGTCGGGGAAGGTATCCTCGGTCCGCTAGGCTGCGTGATCGCTCCACCACCTGTCGAGCGAGTTCGAGTTGCGTTTCTTGAAGACCTATCCGCTTTTCGAGTTCCGAGAGTTCACGCTCACCTATGGTGATCGAGGCGTGGACACGCTCGGTTTCGGCAGAGAGTCGCTCAAGCTGGGCTGCCACATTGCGATCGTCGGCCTGGGCCTCCGCGGTGATGTCAGCACCGATCAGTTCCGCCGCGCTGCCCTTGCCGGTGTCGACTGAAGACCGCGCGGTCAATAGTACGGTGCCCGGATCAAGAAACTCTGCGCCCGTAGATCGCAGGCCTGTGACTACTCCGCCCTGACGCGCATGAACCCGGATTAGCCCCCCGCCAGGGGTGAGCCATCCCGCTACGGTTTCTTTGCGGGCGTAACTAGCTGTGGCGGCGAAGATTAGGGACAAGCACACCACTGCTAGCGCCAACCAGCCGAAGATCCGGGTCGGTAGCGGCACCGCCAGAAGTACCTCGCCATCAAGACGGCGCCTGGAACGCGCGACGACTTCCTTTCGAAATAAATCAGTCAATGCTTTCCTTCTCCTGCGCGAGAACGGCAGGATTGTTTCACAGCTTATACGGGTACTGATGATTGCAAGCAGCGCGCTAGGCGAGCATTCTCGAGCGGAATGAAATCAAGGTGCCAAAATCCGCTGAGTTAACGTGTATCAGCTGGCGAATTGGCAGCGTTGCAGGGCGAGATAGAGTTCGTCCGCCATGGCGTCGGCGGCATCTGCCTGCATTGGTCCATAGGTTGGGTGAAGCCCCAGCGTATGGCCAAGTCCTGCATGAACCACAATTTTGAGGCGCTCTCCGAGAAAGCGGGCGCCGGCCTCCTGTTGAAGCGCCGGATGAGTTTGCGAGTCCCTTTCTCCTAAATGAGCGATAACCGGCGTGTCCCATAGCGCCAGGTTCCGGGCGACCGGCACCTCATCTAAGTACCAGCTCTTAGACCACTGCATCGATCCGAGCGGCTGCTCAGCGTTTGGCCATGGCCCTTCGTCCGGAGCAGCGAGAGCCTGTGCCCTAAGTGCTGGGTAGAGATCGTTCCAGCGTCGGTCTAGATCAGCGATGTCCTCCGCTGTCCAAACACCGTCGGGAGCCAAGTAGGGCTCGATCACACCATTGACGGCGGCTGGCGTACTAGACAGGCCGCTCCGCACTTCTTCGTTTGTAGTGACACCATCGCCGTCAGTGTCCAGCGCTCGCAGTGACCAGCTGTCACGCTCGGCGAGATTCCAACGGAAGTTCCGCACCGGGTCCGTGAGTAGGGCGCCCATTCCGACCACAGCTGCGGGAGCTGGAGCCCCTGTCGCCGCGAGGCGACCGATATGGGCAAAGCCTTCTGAGTGTCCGAAGAAGGCTACGCATTGGGCGCCCAAACCGTCAGACGCACGCGTCCAATTGTATACGGCGCCCAGATCATCCCGCATCCTGTCCGTGGTAGCGGTAACGGCCTCGATCCGGTCGAGCCTGCGGCCGGGCTCGGCACGAAAACGAACGCCTCGCTTATCATAACGGATAGCCGTGATCCCGCGGGCGTTCAGGCGACGCGCCATGTCTAAAAACACTGGCGTTGGCTCGCCCCCAGGCTCGCCGAACATAACATCTCGGTCGAATGGCCCAGTGCCAGCGACCATAACGACTGCCCCTATAGATGACACCTCGGGGCGATCCGCCTGCCCATGCACGATCACGCCGTCAGTCGAGGGGACTGCGAAGGTGACGGGCAAATTCGAGTCTAAAGAGAGGGCGGCTATCATATGTATCAGCATGGCAGACGATCTCGAGTTATTTAAGCCTAAAGGCCCGTTGGAGCAGACATGGTGACAGGGCGCAGGCCGAGTCCATTGGTGAAGCCATTGCATTACTGAGAGAAAGTCCCGGCCGCAGCCTTTGGACCAGCTGGGGGTGACTAACGACGGCTCAAGAGGTTGGGGAAGCGGCTTCGCGTAGCACCGCGGAATGCGGATTCAGGCTCTGAAGATATAGCCTCACAGCCCCCAGACCAC
>Ga0366806_1142_pt1 | contig 8815 bp, 6 predicted proteins | sample TotcelN113001L14_FD_207023 | JGI IMG/M metagenome (GOLD analysis project Ga0366806, IMG submission 207023) | Enriched cells from coal bed in the Powder River Basin, Montana, United States - Total cells N11 rep3 HSBNCT.N11.300.1.L14 ...
GCCCGATCAGGGCCGACGATGTGTTCAGCGGCCACACCGAGCGCGTCGACGTAGCGGTCGACGGCCGGCTTCAGCTGGGTCGCCGGATCAGTCTCTACCCGACGCAGGCCGGTCGCCGACAGAGCTGCCTCGTCCCGAGCCAGCACCGACTCCAGTACCTCAGTCGGAGTGGGCGGCATGGCCGTCTCCAACCGCACGATGCTGTCGGGATCGCCGTCGCCGACGACCTGGACGTAGGCGTGGTTGGTGAGCCGGCCGCGGGTCATCATCGTGTACAGCTGCTGGCGGCTTTCCGCCCCGGTGAGCACTCCGTGCGTAGTGTCGACCGTCGCGCCCTGCGCACCGTGGATCGTGGTCGCGTAGTCGAGCTCGACGTCGGCCCGGACGTACTCGGCGGGCAGGGTGATCTGGAAGCCGCGCGCGTTCGCCACAGTCAGGCTCAGGTCGCGTCCCACACCGGTCACCGTCCAGCGGTCGCCGTTGCGCACCCACCCGGTCGGTGAGAACCGCAGCCGCCGTTCGTTTCGGCGGGTCACCACGGTGTCGCCCACCGAGGCACGGTTGCCGTCGGCGAGCGCCACCTCCTGATCAGTTGCAGCGCCACCCAACCGGGAGGCCCGGGCACGTTGGTTCAGCTCTGACACCAGCTCCCGGGTCGCGGCGAGCATCAAGCTGTCCAGGCCTGAGAGCCGGTCGGACGCCCACGCGGCGAACGCTTGGTCGAGCGTCGTGCCGGCGTCGCCGACGTGGATGCGTCCCTGGTCGAGGTAGAACCCGAGCGCAGCAGGGCGTCCCTCCCGCAACGCCAGCGACGCGGACGCCTCCACCGGGTCGGCGAAGCGGACCACCTCAGTGAGCCGCACCGCGCCGTGCTCGGCGTCGATCTCACGCAGCACGCCGCCGGCCTCAACCGCGGCGAGCTGGTGGTCGTCGCCGACCAGCCGGACGCTGCCGCCGCGGCTGACGATGAACGACACCGCGGCCTCCAGGGTGAGCGTGTCAGCCATGCCCGCCTCGTCGATGACCACCAGCGAGTGCGGTCCGATCTGCCTGCCCCAGGCTGGAAGGCGGCCGGTCGACAGCCCTTGGGTGAGGATGTGCAGCGTGTCGGCTTGGCCTCCCAGCTGCTCGGCCAGCGCGGCGGCCGCGGTGGCCGACGGAGCCATTCCGAATACGTCACCGCCGGCCTCGCGCCACGCCGCTGCCAGCGTGCTCATCGCCGTCGTCTTGCCGGCACCGGCTGGGGCGATCGCCAACTGCAGACGTTCGCCGGACGACGCCATCCTGCGCACCAGGTCCACCTGGCCAGGGTTCAGCTGGACGCCGTTGGCGAGCGTGGCCAGCAACGCCAGGCTGATCGACCGCTCGCCGACCACCATGCCGTCCCGCCGTCCGGCGAGAGCAAGGAGCCGCGACTCCGCGTCCAGGATCTGCTGCGAGGTGTAGATCGCCGAGTCGGCCACCGTGTAGACCGAGCTGCCGTCCGGACGCCGCAGCGCCGCCGGCTCGCTGATCCCGTCCCCGGCCGGGCTGAGCCGCACCGAGAAGCGCTCCAGCGACAGGTCGACAACCCGATCCAGGGCCGACGCAAGCTCGGGAACGCCGGCGATCCGCACCTGGCGCAACGCCTCGGCACGCACGTGCCAGGGCTGCCACCACGACCGGTGCCGCTGGACCACCGACACCACGTTGGCGGCCAACGCCTGCAGCCGGCGCTCGTCGACCACCCGCACCGGGTGCACCCTCGGACGAAGTACGCGGGCGAGCATGTGTGACGTCCCGCCACGTCCAAGCACCTGTTCGGCCTGATTCGCCCAGACCAGACGCTGTTCGGCGAGCGAGCGTGGTTCGTGCTTGGCCTCCCGGGTCTGGAGGGTGGCCTGCTGCGCGAGGCTGTGGAGTTCCGTCGGGGTGGGCGTGCGTCCGTGCCGATTCTGGAAGTCGGCGACCAGGTCGCCCTGCCGCCGCGTGATCAGCTTGTCCCGCTGCGACCACCGCTCGAGGAGGGCCAACTCGACGCCCTCGAGCTCACGCACCGGCCGCTCCGGATCGCAGCCCGGACGATTTACGAACCGCACCCCGAGCTCCCGGGTCAGGTGCTTCTCAAGGGCGGTGTTGTAGAACTCCGACACCGTGACGTTGGCCTTGAACATGATCCGGCCGTCGATCGTCAGCCAAGCGCCGTCGTCCGCCGCCTGCACCTGTTCGCGATCGCGACGTGGGTGTGCAGGTCGGGATCGCCGGCTCGTGAGTCGCGGTGCGTGAAGGACGCCGCGACGATGCCGTGGGTCTTCACCTGCCGGACGCCGTTGCGGCCGCGCCGGGTGTAGATCGCCAGCTCCTCCATGAAGCGGAGGCTGTCAGCGACGGCTTGGTCGTGGCAGCGCTCGACCGCGGTGGAGATCTCCGGTCGGGCCAGCGCCCACAAGGCAGACACCGACTTCACCGGCGAGAAGGTGGCGTCGTAGCCGGCAACGCCGCTGCGCACCGGCCGCGAGGCCCGGACGATGAAACCGGACAACTCGCGAGCGTCCATCGGCTCGCGGCCGAAGCGCTTGCGAAAGTGCTCCAGTCCCACCTTGGTGCGGAACTCTGCCCGGATCTCCGCCGGCACCGGGGCGCCCGGCTCGCGGCCGTGGGCGAGATTCCAGTCGCCGATGCGCTTGGTGAGCTCGACGCTGAACTCGGTCATTCCTGGGTAGACGCCGTACCGCTGGCCGAGCTGCATGGCGTCCTTGATGTCCCGGTCAGTTGCGCGGAGATCCAGCGCAGCGAGCCGCTCGGTGGCCAGGGGGTGATCGCCCAGGCCGAACAGCGACAGCATCTGATCGGCGGTCACAACGTCCCCGGCCACGACCCCGTCGATGCCGGCCAGGCCGGAGCCCACCCAGCGACCAGGGCTCTCACCCTTCTGGTCGTAGTAGTCGGCCAGGCTGGTGTGCCCCTTCTCGGTGGAATCCATCGCCGCTACCTGCCGGGTCAGGTAGTCGTAGCCGGTGCCGGCAGTCAGCTTGTGCAGACTCAACATCCGAGCAAGACCTCCTTCCTTTCTGACTCCTTAAGCCGCCGATCCCGGTCCATTCGGCCACCCTGCGCGCGAGTTCTTTCGCTGGAACCCTTCACACCTTCCCTAAGCCCACGAGGGACGCGATCGGGACGCTGTGGTGCCGGCATCTTCCGCACTTCTCGACCTCCTAACTCCCTTAAGCCGACGAGGGCCCTGGTTCCGGACAGGTTCCTCACCTTCCGTAAGCCAAGAGCTGCGTCTTCGCGGACCCATGGCAGCCGAAGTTCGTCTTCTACCTCTTCGCGGTGGGAGGGTGCGCGGCGTCGGCTGCTTGGTCGCTGGGCCTCGCGGCCGTGCTAGGTCCGATAGCATTTCCTCACCCCCCAGCAGTGAGGACGCACACGTGAGCGACCGGCGCGTACAGAAGCAGATCCGCAACGCCGCCCGTGTGTCGGCAGCCGCTTCGGTCTATCAAGCGAAGGTCGCGCACGACCAAGGCAAGGTGGCCCGCGATCAGGCAAGGCTCGCTTATGGCGAGCACATCAACCAGGTCGTCGCTGCCGCGCGGCAGCAAGAGGTGCAGCAGCAGTTGCAGGGTCGGATCGAGCCGCAGCTTCCCCCTCCCGGTTGGTACACCGAAGCTGGCGGTGACGCCCGGACGCTGACCTGGTGGGACGGCGCCCGTTGGTACCCCGATTCGCGCCGCTGGAAGCTTCCCGGCGAGTAGCTTCGGACCGTTCCCGAGCGTTGGCGCCATTGTCGGGGGTGGTGTGGGTCGCAACGACACGAGCAGCGATGTCGTGGGCGCGCCCTTGGGGTGCGCTCCCGCAACTCGAGAACGCACGCATTTCGAGTGGCATCACTACGCCTACACAGCCCCGATCGTCGGGACTCCCTCGAGCAATGCAGGATCTGCACGCGGAGCCGCATCGAAACCCAGCCTTTGTGTAGTCACCCAACGCCCTTGGTGATGATCTGCGTGGTCCCTACCCCGCGAGCAGGGCGTCGATGCGCTTCCTCAGTACAGGTTCAGGCTGGGCACCCACGAGCCGGGCGACGGTGGTGCCGTCACGCAGCATGACCAGGGTAGGGATGCTCTTGGCGTCGAACCGGGCTGAGGTGCGTGGGTTGTCGTCGACGTTGACCTTGACCACCTTGACCCGGCCGGCGTACTGGCTGGCGAGGCGCTCGAGGATCGGTGCCACCATGCGGCACGGGCCGCACCACGGCGCCCACAGGTCGACCAGGACGAGCTGGGTGGTGTCGGTCGCGCTGGCGAAGTCGGTGTCGCCGGCGTCGACCAGCCAGGGCAACGAAGCGTGACATGAGGCGCATTGCGGGCGCCCCTTCGCCGTTGCCGGGACGCGATTCTTCGTGCCACACGACGGGCACACGGTGACGCGCGAACTCATGAACCGAACTTAGCGCGGTGGTCGCCATCACGTCGCGAAGATCGGTGGTCCGTCCGATGATGGACCATGGTCGATCCGAACTCCGCCGACTACCCGTCTTCGGCCACCGGCGCGTCGACACTCGACGACCTGGATGCATCCGTGGTCGAGTGCCGAGCATGCCCTCGGCTCGTGGCCTGGCGGGAGAGCGTGGCGACCGAGAAGCGTGCCGCGTTCCGCGATGACGAGTACTGGGGACGGCCGGTGCCAGGCTTCGGGGATCCCGATGCGCGGATCGTGATCGCTGGCCTTGCCCCAGCGGCCCACGGCGCCAACCGCACCGGGCGCATGTTCACCGGTGACCGCTCCGGCGATTTCCTGTTCGCTGGGCTGTACCGAGCTGGTCTGGCCAACCAGCCCGCTTCGGTCAGTCGCGAGGACGGGCTCGAACTCAGCGGCGTGCGAATCTCCGCGCCGGTGAGATGCGCGCCGCCCGCCAACAAGCCGACACCGCTGGAGCGGCGACGCTGCGCGCCATGGCTGGCACGCGAGCTGCAGCTCCTAGGCCCGTCGACCCGGGTGCTACTCGCTCTCGGCGCCTTCGGCTGGCACGCACTCCTCGCCAGCCTCGCCGACATGGGATGGGACGTGCCACGCCCGGCTCCGGTGTTCGCGCACGGAGCCGAGGTGGGTCTCGTCACTCCCGACGACCGCCCCGTCACCCTGCTGGGTTCCTTCCACGTCTCCCAGCAGAACACCTTCACCGGCAAGCTCACACCACAGATGTTCGACGACATCCTCGACCGCGCGATCCAGCTGTCAGGACTCTGACCTCGCTAACAGCCGAACGACAACCCCTTCAAGTGCCACAGACCTCATGCATCCCGGACATGACCCCGACGGCCGCCGACTTTCGGGCGCCTCCACGATGCGATGCCGCGTGCAACACAACTGCGAAGGTTCCGCGGGGCGGAGGTTGATACCCCGCACGTCGCCAAGTCAGTTCCTCGGCTGCACGAGGTGCCGCGGGGGCAAATGCCGGAGGACCTTGGCGAGGGACTCGTCCGGTGTCTCGTGCTCCCAAATCCGCACAACGGTCCAGCCGCCGTCCTCTAGTCGCTCGGTGGTTTCACGATCGCGTGCGATGTTCGTCCTTAGCTTTGTTTCCCACCATCCAGCGTTGTTCACCGGCCACGTGGCATGCTCTGGGCAGCCATGCCAGAAACAGCCGTCAACGAATACGGCGAGCCTGACTCTGGTGAACAGGATGTCGGCCCTCCGTCGGGGCATCCCAGGCAGCGGAGCGTCAACTCGGTATCGATACCCCAGGCAATGTAGCCGTCGCCTGAGCGCAATCTCGGCTGCGGTGTCGCGCGTGCGCTGCCCTGCCATCCGCCGCGACGTTGCAGCGTCGGTGGAGGGTGATGCGGCTTTGCTGGCCCCTTCGGATCTGTCGGACGGCACAAGTCCATCATCGCGCGTGTCGAGGTTCAGCGTGTCAGAGACTGGCCCTACAATCCCGCGGATACAGTCTGTCCATGGAGACGGGAGCTGCACCTGTGGAGTCGGATGACAGGGCACCGCTGACCGTTCTCGACCTCTTCGCTGGGGCCGGCGGCCTAAGCGAGGGCTTCCGACAAGCCAGTTCACGGTTCAGGGTTGTTAGGGCGGTGGAGTACGACCCATCCGCTGCTGCCACCTACGCAGCCAATCATGGTGCTGTCGTGTACGCCGGTCCCATCGAGGACTGGTTGCACGTCGAACGAACTCCTACGGTGGACCTCGTCGTTGGTGGCCCCCCGTGTCAAGGGTTCTCCACCCTTGGTAAGCAGGACATTCAGGATGAGCGCAATGCACTCTGGGAGTACTATGCGCAGACCTTGGAGCGGTCCCAACCGAAGTACTTCCTCCTTGAGAATGTCGCCGCGTTTCTGAAGTCCTCACAGTTCGAGCAGTTCCGTGAGCGGACTGTTAGCGGATCGTTGCCGAACTACACCTTCGTCGCGGATGTGCTGAACGCGGCGGACTATGGGGCGTGCCAGGCTCGAAAGCGGGCGATCCTGCTCGGCTGGCGCAACGACGTCGAGCCGCCTCGCTGGCCGCTCAAGACGCATGGGACAGGTACTCGGCGAACGGTAAGGGACGCTCTCAACCGGGTGCCACGTCACGTCCGGGAAACGGAGCTTCCAGCGGGCGAAATCCAGTATGGCGGAAAATACTACCCAGGCCCGTTCCGCTCTCGACAGCTCCATCTGACACGGCATTACGAGGCGATGTCGATTGCTCGCTTTGAACACATCCCCGCAGGTGGCAATCGCTTTGATTTGCCTGACGTTCTCAAGGCCCCGTGCTGGGTAAACCATACCTCAGGTAGCGGAGATGTGATGGGACGCCTGCGCTGGAACGAGCCCTCCGTCACGATTCGCACGGAGTTCTTCAAGCCCGAGAAGGGGCGTTACCTCCATCCGAGTGAGGATCGAGCGATCACGCATTTCGAAGCAGCAAGGCTCCAGGGTTTCCCCGACGACTACCTGTGGGTTGGAAACAAAACGTCAATCGCGCGTCAGATCGGGAATGCAGTACCGATCCCGCTCGGATCAGCTCTAGCAAAGGCACTTCTTCACGCTTTTGACCATATTGCCCAACCCTAGACGTTGAAGCAGCAGCGCTGCCTGGAGTTGCCAGAGCACCCCTGCAGGGGCGTCGTAGCAAGCACCGAAGGCGTCCTCCCGCTAGCTAACTGCTCACGATCAGGCTCCTGCGAATAGCAGGCAATACCGCATCCAGCAGCCCTGGTACGTCAGTGCCGCCCAGGACAAGCTGTCGGTCCAAGAGCAAATTCCGGGATTCGCAGGACGTTTCGCTGACGAGGCTGCAGCCGTGGCACGCGGACAAGTTCAGCTGCGCTGACCCTTGTCGATCGCTCTCGATACACACCGGGTCGTTGGAGCAGACGTCGGCATCGTCGAGTGCAGCGATGAGCATCGGAATCAGCTTGTCCGGCGCACCGAGGCGCACGAGCCCGCCGAGACTGCCTTGGGCGTCTCCCGCTGCGGTGTAGATCAGGATTCCTGCCGTGTGGTCGGGCCGACTCGAATTCGCGTAGATGCGCTCCTGCAGTGATGCCGACGAGTACCCGCTGGCGAACGCTAGGCGCCGGATCAGTAAATGAGACAGTGTATGGAGCGCGATGTACCGCGGTTCAGGGGAATCTAGGCGATGCGCCCAAGTGCGCTCGGCGCGCCGCTTGATCAGGATGTTTGCTCGCGCTTGGACAGCCGCGTCACTCTCCCACTTGGCAACGACCTCCTCGTTGAAGCGGAGAAAGATGCCTTCGCCGAAAAGTTCAATGGCGGGGTAGACGGGTCGTCGGTGCCGGTCAGACCCTAGGTCGGCACCGATCAAGTCAGCATCAAGGTCATAGCGTCTGAACCCAAGGAGTGCTCGAACCTCCCGCACCCGACGAACCTGGCCAACCCCAGCGACCAACTTCCTTAGCTCCTCGGGTCCCGCTGTCTGGTCGCCGGGCGCCCAGCCATCTACCACGAAGTCGCTCGCGGAACGGTCCCGCCCCTGCTGGAGCTTCTTCAAGAACGCTGCCCACTCGCCGTCCTTCAGGTCCAGGAGGGGGGCCTCATCGTCGCTGGGATCAGCCTCGGCGACGGCCAATACGCCCTCCCTGGTCACCGCAAGGTCCTCCGCGATTCGGTCTGCAAGCGCGAATGTGAGAGGGCCGCCGTTGTCGTTGATCAGCATGTCAAAGAGCACATGGTTGCGGACCTTTGCCGCCAGTTCGATGGACTCGGGGCGCTCCTCAGGAATGTCCAAGGCGGACAAGCGTTCAGCAAGGTAGTTTCCCGTTGCGCCGCGCTGGACGGCGACAAGGTGATGCTCGCAGGGTGATGAAGATGAGTCCTCTGCTTCCCAGGGCTGGCGGCTGTCGCACTTGATGCCATCGCGTGCCAGGGCATCGCTGAGGATGATGTCTGAGAGTGAACGGGACCGCTTGCAGCCGTTACAGAACACGCGCAATGAGGCGAGTCCTTCGCCGAGTGATGATGAACGAATGAATCGGAGTTCCTTGTACGCCCGGCAGACTCGCACGGCCTCCGTGACGCCGGCGTCGGAGCCGCGATGTGCCCACTTGAACCATGGGACGTCCTGGATGTGGCTGCCCTTCTTGCAGACAGCGACGTAGCGCATGGGAACCAGATGTCCGCCGCACTCGCAGCGGTTGACCCAACGGCCTTTGTACTTGCCAGTGATCTTTGTCAGCTTGGTGCACCGTTCGCAGAAGCGCCACGCGGGAAAACGCCAGTAGTCGAGAGCAGGAGTGTCCTTTGCGGTGCGACCAGCATGGGTCGGTGGCTCCCTGAGTTCTCCTGCACCGATTCGCGCGAGCAGTCGCTCGCAACTG
>Ga0366806_1034_pt1 | contig 8724 bp, 8 predicted proteins | sample TotcelN113001L14_FD_207023 | JGI IMG/M metagenome (GOLD analysis project Ga0366806, IMG submission 207023) | Enriched cells from coal bed in the Powder River Basin, Montana, United States - Total cells N11 rep3 HSBNCT.N11.300.1.L14 ...
GGTGGATCCCGTCACTTGTCGTCCTTAGCGTCCTCGTCAACGATCTCGGCGTCGACGACGTCGTCATCTGCTGCCGGGGCGCCCTCGCCTGTGGCCTGGCCTTCCTCCGACTGCTGCTTGGCCTGGGCTGCGGCGTACATCGCCTGGCCCATGGCGCCGGCCTTGGTGTTGAGGTCGTCCATGGCAGCCTTGACCGCGTCATTGTCGTCGGTCTTGAGGGCTTCCTTGAGCACGTCGAGGGCCTCGACAACCGGCACCTTGGTGTCCTCGGGAATCGTCTCGGCGTTGTCGGCGAGCAGCTTCTCGGTCCGGAACGCGAGGGCGTCCGCCTCGTTGCGCATCTCGACGGCCAGGCGACGCTGGTGGTCCTCCTCCGCGTGGGCCTCCGCCTCCTTGACCATGCGGTCGATGTCCTCGCGACCCAGTGCCGAACCGCCGGTCACCGTCATGGACTGTTCCTTGCCGGTGGCCAGGTCCTTGGCGTGCACGTGGACGATGCCGTTGGCGTCGATGTCGAAGGCCACCTCGACCTGCGGCAGGCCGCGGGGCGCCGGCATCAGGCCGGTGAGCTCGAAGTTGCCGAGGCTCTTGTTGTCCCGGGCGAAGTCACGCTCGCCCTGGTACACCTGGATCATCACCGACGGCTGGTTGTCCTCCGCCGTGGTGAAGACCTCGCTGCGCTTGGTCGGGATCGTGGTGTTGCGCTCGATGATCTTGGTCATCACGCCGCCCTTGGTCTCGATGCCGAGGCTCAGCGGGGTGACGTCGAGCAGCAGCACGTCCTTGACCTCACCCTTCAGCACACCGGCCTGCAGGGACGCGCCGAGGGCGACGACCTCATCGGGGTTGACGCCCTTGTGGGGCTCCTTGCCGCCGGTGAGCTCCTTGACCAGGTCCACGACGGCCGGCATGCGGGTGGAGCCGCCGACCAGGATCACGTAGTCGATCTTGCTCACGCTGGAGTTCGCGTCGGAGATGACGTTGTTGAACGGCGCACGGGTGCGCTCGAGGAGATCCTGCGTCATCCGCTGGAAGTCGCCGCGGCTGAGCTTCTCGTCGAGGTGCAGCGGGCCGTCGGCGCCCGCGGTGATGTAGGGCAGGTTGATCGAGGTCTCCTGGGTGCTGGACAGTTCGATCTTGGCGCGCTCGGCGGCCTCCTGCAGGCGCTGGCGGGCCATCTTGTCCTTGCTCAGGTCGATGCCGTTCTTGTTCTTGAACTGGGTGACCAGCCAGTCGACGATCCGCTGGTCCCAGTCGTCGCCGCCGAGGCGGTTGTCACCCTTGGTGGCCTTCACCTCGAAGACCCCGTCGGCGATGTCCAGCAGGGACACATCGAAGGTGCCGCCACCGAGGTCGAAGACGAGGATGGTCTGCTCGACGTGGCCCTTGTCGAGGCCGTAGGCCAGTGCGGCGGCCGTGGGCTCGTTGATGATCCGGTCGACCACGAGGCCGGCGATCTCGCCGGCTTCCTTGGTGGCCTGCCGCTCGGCGTCACCGAAGTAGGCGGGGACGGTGATCACGGCATTGGTGACCGGCTCACCGAGGTACGCCTCGGCGTCACGCTTGAGCTTCATCAGGACCCGCGCGGCGATCTCCTGCGGGGTGTACTTCTTGCCATCGATGTCAACGCTCCAGTTGGTGCCCATGTGGCGCTTCACCGAACGGATGGTGCGATCGATATTGGTCACTGCCTGGCGCTTGGCGACCTCACCGACCAGCACCTCGCCGCCCTTGGCGAACGCCACGACCGACGGGGTGGTGCGGGCGCCTTCCGCGTTGGGGATGACGGTGGGCTCGCCACCCTCGAGGACGGCGACAACAGAGTTGGTGGTGCCGAGGTCAATGCCGACTGCTCGTGCCATGGTGTGCTACCTCCGGTTGAGTCTTTGGAACAAGGTTGAGCTTAACACGCTCAATCTGTGGTGTTGAGTTCACCAGACTCAACTGTGGGTCAGCTGGGGGTATTCCCTGAGTGGCTGGCACCTCAGCCGATCGCTGCGGCGGTCCTGGCCGCACTCCAGCCCAGCCAGCTCAGCTCGGAGTGCGCCAGGTCGTTGTGGGCTCCGGCGGCCCCGGACAGGGTGGCGATCACCGCGCTGGCGTCCACGTTGTAGACGGTGCCCGGCGCGAGACCGGACTGCAGGGTCGCGCCCGCCGCGAGCGGTGGAAGCTCCACCGTCCCGGGGACACCCTGGATGCCGAAGGTGCCGATGCCGCCGAACTTGGGCAGGTCACCGCCCAGCAGGAACTGGTTCGCCAGCCGGACGGCCAGCGGGTAGAACCTGCCGACCGCGTAGTCCCAGCGCGTCCGGGTGGCGAGCACGACGCCGCGGACGAAGGGCTGTGTCACCACGTCGGCGAAGTAACCCCGTCCGCCACCGATGTCGGCGGGCACCTCCGGCGCGAACGCCCACAGCGACACCGCACCCTGCACGAGGACCAGCGACTCCACGGGGCGCGGCGGCGGTGTCGGCTGGTCGCCGGGCCCGCGGACGGCACCGGCCATGACGATGGTGCCGAAGCTGTGGCCGATCAGGTGCACCCGCGCCTGGCTGCGGGCCATGATCTCGCGCACGAGCGTCGCGGCGCCGCGCTCGCCGAACTCGCGCGCCTGGTTCTTCGAGTGCCAGAAGGTGAGCTGGCGCAGCGGGGTGAGCAGCGCTTCCCGCAGCTTGCCGAAGAAGCCGCCACCCAGCAGGCCATCGGCGCCGTCGGACGGGGTGGCTGCCTCGGCGAAGACGAGCCCGGGATCCCAGCTCGCGCCCAGCAGCGGGTCGTCGCCATCGGCTCCGGCGGCGGCGGCCAGCTGGCGGTAGGCATCGGCGACGGCGGGGGGCAGGCTGTCGGTGTCCGACACGTCCCGCTCGGGGTCCACCGACGCCACGAACGACAGCACCAGTGCAAGGGCATCGCGGACCCTCGGGGAGTCGCCGAATCCTGCGGCGTACTCGGCCACCGCCTCCTCCACCGTGATCGTTGCTCCCGGCGCCGGTTCATCACCCAGCAGGCCGCTGGGACCGCTGCTGAGCTCGCGGTCACTCCACGCCTTGCTGGGCCAGTGCAAACCGATCAGGAACGGCGTGATCCCGTCGCCGGAGGTGTCGGGGTTGGCCGCACCGATCCAGCTGTCGTACTGCGAGATGGCGTCATCCAGGTCTCCCTGCCAGCCGTGGCTGATCAGGAAGACATCGGTGACGCCGGCAGCCTGACCGGTGAGTGCGTCCAGCGCCAGGCGGCTGGCCGACGTCCCGTCCGGGTCCGCCGCCTCTGCACCGCGCGCGTCGAAGCAGATCAGGTGGTACTGCTGGCCGGTGCGGGGAACGGATCGCAGGGACATGGGGTGGCCTCCGTGTGTCAGGGCGTTGGCGGCGCCGGGGGTGACGCGATGGGTGCAAGGGCGGGACTGACGACCGTGTCGGTGTCGCAGTGGATGCCGTAGAGCAGCCCGAGCGGATTGTTGTGCTCGGCGAGGAACCGGCGTCGCTGGTCGAGGACGACCTTGCCGAGCGGCTTGCCGGTGAAGAAGTCGTCGAAGAACGCCTTGGCCCACTCGCTGGCGAACAGGCCGGGGGTCTTGGTCTCCGTGCCGATCACGCCCGCGCCCCCTTCGCGAGGAAGTACGGGACGAAGCCGTCGTAGAAGGTGGGGGTGAGCTCACCGGACTCGCAGGCGTTGATGAAGACCAGCGGGTGCCCTGCCAGCGCGCTCCCCCACGGCGCGAACACCTGCAGTTGTCCCAGCGTGACGCTCTGCGAGTCAGAGAGGATCAGCCTGGCGTCCGCGGGGTCGAGCGATGACGCCTCGGCGTGGCAGTACAGGTAGAGCACCTGGTCGGTGGCTCCGGCGGAGAGCGCCTTGTTCATCAGGTCGTCCGCACTGGTCCCCTCAGTGAGGGCGACCCCGCGTCCCTGCCAGTAGCTGCGCTGGGCCGTGACCGGCAGCGACGGCATGGCCGCGTCGATTTCGGTGTTGTACAGCGCGCGCACGCTGAGGCTCGGGGTGGGATCGATCCGCGGCTCCGGTGGTGCGGTGGCGATCTCCAGCATCGGCACCTGTTCGACCACACAGCGCATGCCGATGAAGTTGTCCCAGGACAGCGGGGTGTGGGCGAAGTCGTCGGTCAGGTACATCAGGGGCCACGGCACAGGGAAGCCGCTGGAGACGACCTGGAGGGTGGTGAAGTCGGCGCGTGTGCTCTCGGTGAGCAGCCACTTGCCGACCTCCACCAGCTGGGGGGACGCCCCTGAGCCGAGGAAGATCGACCGGAAGAGCAGGTAGCCCTCGAAGGCCAGCTTCTGCAGGGCCGTGGCGTTGTCCTGTGGCGTGATGTCGAGGTTGAGGGCGACAGCCCTGTTCTGGACGGTGGCGAGCAACTCGCTGCGCACGCCGTTGATGCGGGCGGCGAGCTCTGCAGGGGTGATCCGGATGTCGATCGGTTCTGCCGACACCTGCCTGGCGATCAGCTGGTAGCCACCCGCCGTCGGCAGGAACTGCAGGGTGGCGATGCGTTCGCCGAGCACCCCCGCTGCTGCGATCGGCCTGCCGTAGACGTCCACGTCGGGCTGCGGCCGGGCCTGCGAGCCGACGTCGAAGGTGACGTCGAGCCGCTGCAGGAAGTTCCCCTTCACGTCCACCGTCACCGTGAGGGTCGAGGGCCCGGGATGCAGCGGAACGATGTCGAAGGTCGCGCGCCCATCGGATGCGCCGCTGCGCCGCACCGTCAGGACCTGCGGGTCGGCCGGCACCGTGAAGTCGCTGCTGAGGAGTTGCACGGTGAGGTCGATGGACTCCTCTGTGGGCGCGATCGGGATGACCGCCGCCGCGACGGCCTGCGCGGTGGTGCTGCGCTCGCCGAGGTAGACCTCGAAACCGTGGGCCCGGGCCACCTGGAGCGCGCCGCCCTCGGTGAGCCCGGCGTTGAGCCAGGTGTGGATGATGTCGGGCTGCTCTTCGGCAGGCTCCGGGAAGAGCCCTCCCCTCATCCCAGGCTTGCCTGCCCTGGTCGGCGCCCCCGGCTGCCACGGATCGGACTCCCCGCCGCCGAGCAGGCCACCGCCGTCGTTGTGCTGCTCCTGCTGTTCCTGCTGTTGCTGCTGTTGCTGACCCTGCTGGGAGGCCTGGACGAGCGCCTGCTCGACGTCGGCGGTGGCCCGGGCCATCTCCTCGTTCCCGCCGGCCCCGAGGCCGAGCCGTCCGGAGTTGACGTCGGCCTCGTAGCGGGCGTCGAGCACGGGACTTTCGAGCAGTACCCGGCAGACGACGAGTGCCTGCTGGGTGAGGTTCCTTGCCGTCACCCAGTCCGGCCGAGTTACCACGGCCTGGTAGAGGTCGTTCACGGACGACGGGAGGTCGCGGATGCCTTCAGGCCCCCGGCGGAAGGAGGCGGCAAGGAGAACGCAAGCGACCGCGCGTTCCTGGATCGATAACACTGGTGTACCTCTCGCCCAGATCAAGGATGGTGGCCGGAGGGGTGCTGCGTCGTCGGGCAATTCTCGCCCTTGCCCGCGTCGTGCGGGCAAGGGCTGGTCAGCCGCCGACGGGAAGCATGGCGCGGGTGAGCTGTACGACGATCGGGAACGAGTGCCACAGCTGGTGGCCCATCCCCTGCACCGTGATCGTCGGGCCGGGAACGCCGCGGGAACCGAGGCTCTCGTCGAGCAAGTCGTAGTCAGGACGCCGGCACAGGGAACTGCGCGCTCCACGGACCAGCGAGCAGCGCGCGATGTCGACGGCGTCGATCCCGGCCAGCAGCCCCTGGCTGGACAGCACCTGCCCGATGGCGACGAGGTCGACGGCGGAGTACTTCACCGACGGCTCCCTGCGCTGGCGGCGACGTGCGCTCATCACCCAGTCGTGGCCGCGGTTGGTGGCGAGCGCACTGCCCATACGTCCCCAGTCGGCGAGGTTGTGCGCCTGCAACGAGGCGACGTTCCGCTGGGAGATGGCCACCGGCTCCACGAGGTTCAGCCCCTCGATGGGCCCCCACCCGGCGAGCTCGGGCAGCGAGGCCACCGCCAGCGAGCAGCCGGTGGAGTAGCCGAGCACCTGCAGGTACTCGGGGTTGCCGACCTCGCCGACCCGCATGGCCGCGTCGATGTAGGCGAGGTGCAACTCGGCCCAGGACTCGGCCCGGCCGGTCAGCATGTCCTTGCGGACGGCCTTGGGAATCGGGTCGGCGAAGCGGCTCATGCCGGGGATCTCCGTCAGCACAACGGTCAGTGACGTGGCGTCGGCCAGGTGGGCGCACTTGGCGATCTCCCACGGCCCGAGCGGGGTGTTGAAGCCGGGGAAGTACAGCAGGACGCCGACCGGATCGGGCGGGGTCGCGATCAGGGCGTCCAGTGGCGCGAGCCCGGAGGGACGCAGCGTGTGCTGCCGCACCGGCGACGTCGGACGGGAGTGCAGTGACCTGGGGTCGACCCGAAGGTTCACCCGCGGCCGGTCTGCATGCTCCACGCTGCGATGGTAGCTGCGCTGTGAGCGGGGCGATGCCGCTCCGGTGCTTCTCCGATTTCGCACGATCCGCGCGGCGCGAAAGAATGTCGACCATGACCGCAGTGGTGTTCGACCTGGACGGAACCCTCACCGACACCGAGCACATCTGGGACGGGGTGCGCCGGGGACTCGCCGATGCCGAGGGTTTGCCATGGCCGGAGGACGCGAGCCGGGCGATGATGGGCATGTCCACCCAGCAATGGTCGGCCTACCTGTCCGAAGTGGTCGGGGTCGCCGGCACGGCCCAGGACGCCGCGCGGAAGACGATCGACGGCATGGCAGCCTCGTATGCGTCCGGCCTCCACCTGCTTCCGGGGGCGGTGGAGGCCGTGCGGCGCATGCACGCCCGCTGGCCGCTCGGGCTGGCCAGCTCCTCCCCACGGGTCCTGATCGACGAGGCCGTCGCCACCATGGGGCTGGCCGGCCTCTTCGTCGCCACCGTCAGCACCGAGGAGTTGAACGGTGCCGGCAAGCCGGCGCCCGACGTGTACCTCGAGGTCTGCCGGCGGATCGGCGTGGACCCGGGGTCCGCTGTCGCGGTGGAGGACGCCCACAACGGCATCCTTTCTGCGCATGCAGCGGGGCTGAAGGTCGTCGCCGTCCCGCCGCACTTCAATCCGCCGCCGGCCTCCACGCTGGCCCTCGCCGACGTCGTCCTCGACTCCCTCGACGAGCTCACCACCGACCTCGTCGCCGACCTGCTCGGTGTCGCATGAAGTCCCTTGACCTCGCGCTGCGCAACGTCCTGCTCGGGCTCGCCAGGAGCGCCCGCTTCAAGGCACTGGCCGTGAGGTTGCCGATGACCGCGGCAGTCGTCGCCCGGTTCGTTCCCGGCGAGACGGTGTTTCACTGCATCACCGCGGTGCGCACCCTCGCTGCCGACAACCTCCTCACCAGCATCGACTACCTGGGTGAGGACACCACCACCCCGCAACAGGCTGCGGCCATCCGGGACGGCTACCTCACGGTCATCTCCGAGCTCGCGGCCGTCGGCCTCACCGGATACGCCGAGGTGTCGGTGAAGCTGACCGCCCTCGGGCTCGCCCTCCCGGATGGACGCGACCTCGCCTTCTCCCACGCTCGTGAGATCTGTGCCGCGGCTGCCGCTGTGGGCACGACCGTGACCATCGACGCCGAAGACCACACCACCACCGACACCACGCTGGGCATCCTCGCCGACCTGCGCAAGGAGTTCCCGGCCACCGGCGGCGTGCTGCAGGCCTACCTGCACCGGACGCTGGAGGACTGCTCCGTGCTGGCCGGCCCGGGATCGCGGATCCGGCTGTGCAAGGGCGCCTACGCCGAGCCGGTCGACGTCGCGTTCCAGGGACGCGAGGAGGTGTCGACCGCCTTCGTGGCGTGCGCCCGGACCCTGCTGGCCGGCGACGGCTACCCGATGCTGGCCACCCACGACCCGGAGATGATCGCAGCGGTCGGTGAGCTGGCGCGCCAGCTGGGCAGGGAGCCCGGCACCTTCGAGTACCAGATGCTCTACGGCATCCGCAGCGACGAGCAGCGCCGTCTGGCTGCAAGCGGGGCGAAGGTGCGGGTGTACGTCCCGTTCGGCACCGACTGGTGGGGCTACTTCATCCGCCGGCTCGCGGAGCGTCCGGCGAACCTCGTCTTCTTCGCCAGGGCACTGTTCGGCCGCTGACCTGCTCCCGGGAGCTCAGGCCGCCGCCTTGAACTGGGCGGCGATCGTGCTCGCGCTCAGCGCGGTCGGGTAGTAGGCGAACTCGTCGAGCAGGCCGGCGACGTAGGCGCTGGAGGGCCGCGACGGCATCGCGTCGAGGTTCCCGCCACCGATGCGCCAGTAGCCGTCCCCGGGCTGGGCGCCGGTGAGGGTGGTACTCGCCACGAGCGCACCGTCCACGTAGAGCCGCGTCCCCAAGGCACTCTGGGTAGCGGTGGCCTGGTGCCAGCGGCCGTCGTTGTACGCCTTCGGGCTGACCACCTTCCGGATCACGCCGTTGTACGTGGCGAAGATCAGCGAGCCGCTGTTCGTGAGGTAGAGCGACCGGTCGGCGCGGCTGCCCTTTCCGGTCTGGACGTTCTCGAAGCCTGCTATCTTTCCGCCGGTGGTGGTCCTGGTCTTGAACCACACCTGCACGGTGAACGCCTTCGACGGTGTCGCCTTCGCCGACTGGTAGATCCCGGAGGTGGGATCGCCATCGGTCTGCACGGCGTTGTTGCCGCGGATCGCCCCGGCCGCGTACCGGGTGACGCCGA
>Ga0366806_1124_pt1 | contig 8579 bp, 10 predicted proteins | sample TotcelN113001L14_FD_207023 | JGI IMG/M metagenome (GOLD analysis project Ga0366806, IMG submission 207023) | Enriched cells from coal bed in the Powder River Basin, Montana, United States - Total cells N11 rep3 HSBNCT.N11.300.1.L14 ...
CGACATCAATACGCTTTCCAGGGAAAAACTTCAGCCGCAATTGGTGAATGCCTTGCGGAACAACAGGCATTTCAATTTCCGGCACCGCCTGGCAAGCGGCGAGGTGCGCGACGTCGAGTCCTTTGTCGGTTCTGTCAGCATTGGCGGACGTAAGCTGCTCCTGACCTCGATACACGATATAAAGGAGCGCAAGCAGGCTGAACAGGCATTGCGCGATAGTGAAACCTTCAAGATGAAGGTGCTCGACTCGCTGGTCGAGCACGTTACCGTTATCGATTCGAAGGGGTTCATCGTCAGCGTCAACCGCTCATGGCTTCGGTTCGCCCAGGAGAACGGCGCATCCGGTCTCGCGCTGGACTGGCTGGGCATGAACTATCTCGATATCAGCGATAAGGCGATCAACCACGACTTTGGCGAGGAAGCCGATGCGGCGCTGTCCGGCATCCGCTCGGTGCTGTCCGGCGAGAAGTCCTCCTTTTCGCTGGAATACCCTTGCCATTCCCCGACGGAGCAGCGCTGGTTCGTGATGCACGTCACATCCCTTCAGGGGCCGCATACCGGCGCGGTGGTGGCCCATGAAAATATTACCCAGCAAAAAAAGACCGAAATTGAAATCGATGCCGCGCGCATCCGCATGGCGGAACTGTCGACCAAGTTGATCGATGCGCAAGAGCAGGAGCGAAAAAATCTCGCCAGGGAGCTGCACGATGAGCTGGGGCAGCGGTTTACCACCCTGAATATCAACCTCCATCACATGCGCGGTTTTTTAAGCGGCGACGAAGCGGAAAGGACCTGGAGCCAGGCTTCCAGCGAGGTGGCTTCCCTGATACAGCACGTGCGCGTCATGTCCGGCTCGCTGCGTCCGCCGATGCTGGATTACTTCGGGCTGGAGACAGCGGCCAGGCAACTGCTGCAGCAGCATTTCTCCAATACCAGGATCAGCCATGTTTTCGAGTACGCAGGCTTGCCGAAGAAACTTCCGGGTCCGGTCGAGATCACCGCATACAGGGTCATACAGGAGGGTATTACCAACGTCGTGCGCCATGCGGACGCGACGCATGTTATTGTCGAGATCAACGGGGGCGAGAGCGGCGACGAGCTTGAGATCATCATTCGGGACAATGGCAAGGGTTTCGATCCGCGCCGTAGGAATGCCTTTACGCAAGGATCAGGTTTTGGATTGACCGGCATGCGCGAGCGCGTCAATTTGTTGGGGGGAACATTCGCCGTGGAGTCCGAGGACGGTCAGGGAACCCGCATTGAAGCGCTGCTTTCATTGAAATGAGTATTTATGACTAAATTCAAACTGTTGCTGGTGGATGACCATGCACTGGTTCGCGCCGGCATCAAGAGCCTGATCGACCAGCTCGATGGCTTTGTCGTGGTTGCCGAGGCATCCGGCATTGCGGAAGCCATGGGCAAGCTCGCCAATCCGTCGCCCGATATCGTCATCACCGATATCGACATGGGGATCGATAACGGCCTGGACCTGGTGCGCAAGATCAAGAAACAAATGCCGGAAGCCCTGGTGGTAATCCTCAGCATGCATTCGTCCGAAGCATTGGTGTCCGAAGCGCTGCAATTGGGCGCTTCCGCCTACTTGCTGAAGGAAGCTGTGCCGGCGGAACTGGAGATCGCGCTTCGCGCAGTTACGCAAGGGGAAACGTTTCTGAGTCCTGCCGTTGCGACCAAAATGATCAATCGCTTCGTTCGCCCGACCGTTCCTGCTGCCGCTGCCGACCCGCTTAAATCGCTGACGCTCAGGCAAGTACAGATTCTGACAATGCTGGCCAGCGGCCGTGGAACGAAGGAGATCGCGTACGAACTCGACCTGAGCAACAAGACCGTCGCCGCCCATCGCGCGCAAATCATGGAGCGCATCGGCATTCACGATTTGGTGGGACTGGTGCTGTTTGCGGTCAAGCATGGCCTGGTGAAGATCGACAAGCCATAGGCTTGCTACCGCCGCTGCCGGAGGCGCAGGCTTTAAGCATGGGTGCCTGCCAGGAAGCGCATATTGAAAAGAGCCGGAGGAAACCGGGGAGCGGGTGCTGTAAATGGCCGGTTGGCGCAGGCAAGGGCGGCCTCGTAGACCGGTTTTGCCATTGGATGGTTTTAGGCGGGGAGGAGGATAAATGACATTTTATTCATGGAGCGCCGATTTAAGTGTCGGCAATGCCGCGATCGACGAAGACCACCGTGAACTGATCGGCCTGATTAACAGGCTGCATGCGGCAATGGAGAGGGGCAGGGGCGGGCTCATCATGAATGAGGTGCTTGCTGAATTGATCGATTATGTCGACGCTCATTTCAAGCGCGAAGAGGACTATATGCACAAGCTCCTCTACGTTGGATTTACCGAACATAAAAAAGAGCATCAGGTATTCATGCGGCAAGTGCAATCGCTGCAGTCCGCCGCCGCTGAAGGCATCCTCAGCATGGCCGTGCCGACCCTGCTTGTCATGCGCGACTGGCTGACGCGCCATATTCTTCAGTCCGACCGGGCCCTGGCCGACACCATCAGGAACGCGCCAGCCTGAAGCACCGGCCAATTCCGGGAAAGAGGACTTGACGCATGGCGCACGCGTCAAGGACATCCTGTATTGCGCAACCCTGAATTCTTCACTTCGTTCACGATGACCGGAAGGCGTCCAGGGCGGCGACCCGCATCGACAGGCGGTTGCGTCGGAAACGAGCGCAGGACGGGCTCGTCCTCATTCCGTAACTTTTCCCCGCATCGACTTGATATGGCCCCGGCTGCTCTTCGTTTCCAGCCGTTTTTGCTGCGAACTGCGGGTCGGCCTGGTCGCCCGGCGCATGCGCGGCAGGACGGCGACGCTTTCAACCATTTCCTGCAGGCGCCGGATCGCTTCTTCCTTATTCTTTTCCTGGCTGCGGTGCGTCTGCGCCTTGATGATCACCTCGCCATCCCTTGTGATGCGCTGATCGCTCAGCCCGAGCAGACGCTCCTTGATGTATTCGGGCAATGAAGACGCGCGGATGTCGAATCGCAGGTGGATGGCGCTGGAAACCTTGTTGACGTTCTGTCCGCCCGCGCCTTGCGCTCGAATTGCGGTGAATTCGATTTCCTTTTCCGGAATGGTAGGAGTACGTATGATAATGGTCCTCTGCCGCGATAACGATCTTTTATCGAATAGTTAAACAGGCTCGATACAAATCAGCTTGCCGCCGCTTCCGCAGCCGCGCTGACGGGTTCCCGGGATGCCGCTTCCGGTTCGCAGATCATGACCCGGTTGCGCCCCGATTGCTTGGCGCCGTACATGGCCTGATCGGCCTCGTTCATCAAGCTGTCGAAGCTTATTTCACGCCCGTTCAATTCGGTGAGTCCAATCGAGATGGTGACCTGCACGCGAGCGACCTCGCGAAGAACGACTGCGTTCTCCGCAACCGCCGCGCACAGCCGTTGCGCAACTTCTTTGGCGTGCTCGCCCTCGGTTTCGAGCAGGAGGGCGGCAAATTCCTCGCCGCCGATTCGGCCGATGATGTCCACGTTGCGCAGCGTGGCGCGAATCAGTTGCGCCACATCCTGAAGCACCACGTCGCCGGCGTTGTGTCCCCAGGTATCGTTGATCGCCTTGTAGTGGTCGATGTCGATCATCAGCAGCGTGAGCGGCCGCCGGTAGCGAATCGAACGCGCCAGTTCGCGCTCGGCCAGTTCGATGAAGTGGCGCCGGTTGAACAGTCCGGTCAAATAGTCCGTGCGGGATTGAACTTCAGCCTGTTCCCTGAGCTTTTGTTCGAGTTCGAATTTTTGCTGTACCTGCAGCAGATCCAGCGCGGCTTGTTGGGCATGGCGCTGCAACCGGCGCGCGCGCGCATGAAGCACCATGGCAAACAGGCCGCCCATGATAAGTCCGTTGGCAATCAGTATCTGCCTGCCCATATAGCTGATCGCGCTCACCTGGCTGCTGTAGTAGGAGAGCCAGAACACACTAAAAATAAGCGTAATCGTGATGAAGAATACTTGCAGCAAAAACCGTCTCGGCGAGTGTTCTTTGCGCAGGGTAAAGGTCATGATGACGAAATACCACCACATGGCTCTCAGCAGGACGGCGTTGACGATCACGGCAAAAATGGTGTGGCCCAGAGCGATTGCCGCCAGTTCAAGGGGAAAGGCCCACATGAAAAGCTTGAGGCCGCGCATCATCAGCGGCGGCGGGTCATACGGCTTGAACAGGGCCCGGCAGAAGAGCAGTATCGTGAAGCCCACCCCGCAGTAGGGAATGGCTATGGCCCAATCCGCCATTTGGGGAAGGCCTGCCGGAATCCACGGCGCCAGATAGCCCATGACGCTCATGCCGTAAAGCGTATATACGGCCTGGTGAATGGCGAATAGCTTCACCGCCTGCTGCCGTTCCAGCAGGTAGCTTTGGAGCGCCCACAGCAGCAAAGAAAGCATGGCGGTTACAAAGAACATTTCCAGCAGATCGAACTGGTCGTTCTTATGCTCCGCCTCGTCCGGCGTCAGGGCTTCCACGCTAAAATGGGATTGGGCGATGGTGTTGACGCGAAGATAATAGGTTGCCTCGGGAGACGTCACGTTGACGACAAAGCCAAGCGTGCTTCTGGCGATATCGCGCTCGCCGTAGGGATAATGGTTGCCGGTGACGCGCGTCTTCCATTCGGACGGATGGCCGGCATCGGCCTCATAAAGACGGATTTCATTGAGATAAGGCTGGCGGATGAACAGCACCACCTCGCTTCCTTTTTCCGGCGCGCGGACGCGCAGGCGCAGCCAATGGGCGGAATCGGTGAAGCTCTTGGAAAGCATGGGCCCGGTTGGCTTGAATTCGCTGCCGGGCATATCGGATATGGTCAATGTTCCTGCCGCATCTTCCAGCACGGCGCGCGAAACGACCAGATCGTCCGCGCAGGCCGGGTGCGCAAGGACGAACCCGGCAATCATGGCCAGAATGCTGAGAACATATTTCATGGCGAGGAGTATACAGAAAGCTATTAAAGAGGGAAATTATTGATTCGTATATGTATTTTCGCCGCGACCATGCCAATGGCCGCACATGGACTTTGAGCGTTTACCCGAAAACGTTCAAAGGCTGTGGGTAGCCATCTCGGGCATGGTTTTCAGGAGGTCGAGGTCTGGTTTGCCAGCGTAGGGGGAATCGGTTGCGCTGAAAGTCTTTTGCAGAAAGAGCACGGCGCCGGTATTGTTGTCGCGCACTTGAGTTTGCAGCGTGTAGACGCCTTTTTGCTCCCCGTCGACCTCCAGCTTGATGTATTGGACGCTCAGTTCCAGTGCGCGTGCGGGCGGTGCGGGCCTGTTGTGCCAGACATCCATGGCATGGGTTTCCGAGCACGGTTTTCCATTCGGCTGAAGGACACGGTGCCGCATGGTGACATTGCAGTTGCCTTGCGCCGATGGCTTGCAGCCCCTGAAAATGACAAAGGCGTTTAGAGGATGGCTTGATGAAACGCTTTCCACGGCGTCCAAATTAACGATTTCAGAGGGGGCCGCCCATTTTTCGTAAAGGGCCTGCTCGTCGTGCGTGAAAATGATCTGGGCGTCGAATCCGCCTATCGACTTCCTTTCCTCGCTGTCCGGGAGAAGGGTGCCTTGCTTGTCTGTCCATCCAGCGTTGGCATGGCCGGCTAGCAGGCAGGCCAAAAGAAAGAATATCGGCTTCATGAGCGGATTGCCTTGTCTGTAAAAAATAATATTGTTAGATTAATATTATTAATCTAACATGACAAAAAACAAGCCGATAAGCAAATCAGGCTCTACCGAGCGCCGTTTGTGCAGTTGTTGCCACGGGAAAAGCCTGGCGGCGCACGGTTCCGGCAACCGGGCTGGACATATGCGCCCGGGAAAACTGGCAACCTGCTCAATACCTCCAGTTCGGCCGATAATTCGGATAAATGTTGTACTGCTCGAAATCGTCCTTGTTGCTCAGGTTCAGCACACAATTCCTCCACGGATCGGTATTGACGGTGAACCCGAGTTTTTCGCAGGCGGGACCGTAAACCACGATCATCCGATCCATCTCTCTCTGTATGGCTGCCGACTGTTGAGCGGGACTGGCGCATCCTGCGAGTACGGCGATGCCAAGAAATAATGAGATTACAGTACGCATGAAGTCCTCCTGTTCGGGTTGTTTCATCTGGTTCGGACATTTTTTCAGGATAAAAGTCCGCCTGTTACGGAAGAGGATAAAAATCACCAACTTCACTGATCCAGACCGGTCGGTTCGGCATGCTTCGGTTGGCTTCCACAAATGCGGACAGTCCGGCCCTGCGGCGTTTCGCCCGGCTCCATTCGCGGACGCCCACAATACAAGCCGTCATTCAACTTCTTCATCTGGCGCCATGTGGATAAACTCCCATATATGGCCGTCCAGGTCCTGAAACGCATGGCCATACATGAAGCCTTGATCTTGGGGCGAACTGTACGTCGTGGCTCCGGCCGAGACTGCCTTTCGAACGATTTCATCTACTTTTTCGCGGCTGTCGAGTGAAAGGCACACAATCACTTCCGTGCATTTTCCCGCTTCGCAGATACCCTTTGGCGTGAAAGTCCTGAATTTTTCCTCGGTCAGCAGCATGACGAATATATTGTCGGAGACGATCATGCAACTTGCCGTCTTGTCAGTAAACCGCTGGTTGAATCCAAAGCCGGTTTTAGTGAAAAACTCGATGGACTTATCGAGATCTTTGACCGGCAGATTCACAAATATTTTAGTATTCATGTCTTTTCCAGTGGATGAGGATTGAACGATGCCGCATTAGGTACAAGCGCCTTGCGCAGTTGCATGCATTGGACGATATAACCGTTTGACACCGCTGCCGCTCGGGAATTCACTGTATTTCCTGCACAAGCAGCGGTTGGCTGGATAAGGCGCAAACATTGCGCGAATGACCGGACTTCCGGCATGGCAATAAAGCCGCAAAAGGACAATCCTTGCGCAAATACCGGCACTACGCTGTTTCCTTGCCGTGCCGGGAAATCAACCGGTCGTAAATGAGCGGCACGGCGCTCCCACGGATTCCGGGCCGCAGGAGTATCATTCCCCTATTACAGATAAACGGGAGTGCCGGTTGTGTCTCAGTGGCGTGAAGTATTTAACGGGATGTTTGGCATGCGCGCGGTCTTGGTTGAGCTCGGAAGCGGCATCGAGCTGCGCGTTACGACAACAGACAGGAAAACAGGCCATCCCGTTACGGTTCAAAAGCCAAACCCCGCAGAGCTCAAAAGAAGCCTGATCGAGGAGAATATTTTTACCGCTGAAGAAATAGAGGAAATGATCAGAAAGATCATGTACCGATGAAGATGGCGGCACGAATTCGTTGAATGAAACGGCCCGTTGCACGCGGGCGCCGCCCCTGTGCCTCCAATGTGCCGGTAGGGCAGGACTTTTCCTAAGGAAAAACCGTATTCAGCCAAGCCTGCCGGGCGCTATCAACCTTGCATCCAAGGCACGCGGTTGCATCCCTGCAAGCTGCTTCTTGCATCAATCCCGCATCTATTAAAGCAAAAACAGGCTTCGGCAAGGCGGGCGCTGTACCCGGCGCGGCAATTAACGTGCAGCGAATGCCGCAGCCGGAATTAGGCTTTCTTTTCGCTTAATTCGGTTCAAGCGAGTCGGCGTAGAAGTCTTCATAGCGGGTGGAGAAAAACTCGCACTTGATGTTGAACTCCCTTTTTACCTTTTCCACGTTGCCGTGTTTCTCTCGGTAAGTAATATGACTTTTGGTTCTTTCCAGGATAGTCACGAAGTTTCTGTCTATATTGCCGCAGCCGCCGTATAGAGCTTCTCCACTGTACTTCATGCCTTTTTTGAAGCGGTACGTCATCTTTACCCTCCTTGGTTTTTCCTCTGAAATACAAACGCTGCCGGTAGTATAGCGGCCTCATATCATGGAGGATGATTTTATCTTCGAAACAGGCGTGCCGAAAGGCATCGTGATCAAATTTTCTTGCGCGCAGGCGCTCTGCAATGCCGCCTTAAAATTCCGCAGCCGCTTGGCGCGCACATGCAAAAGTATCTTGAACAGGGCGGGCGGCATTGGCATACCGGTCATGCCGGACTGAAGTGTTGAGAATTATCCGGAAAGGCCGAAAAATACTATATACCCTTGTCATCGTCCTGCCGGTTATTCGGTTTCAGGACATGACCATTTTCGTCTTGAACCACGACATTTGCGTTTCGAATGAGGAATCATCACGAAAAAATGGTCGCAAGCATGCTTATGCCGGTGGTGATATTCTGATAAATCAAGGTTGTCGGCTATAAACGGTTTCCATTAAGACAAGGCTAGGCAATGGAATCAACTACTCGGCCACATGCCGGTTCATCGTGGGCTTTGCGCTCTTCCAAGCTGCTCGTCCTGGCGGGGCTGGCCGCCTTGTGCGGATGCGCCTCGTTGCCCGATGTCAGCTATCTCGAAACGTCGCTGAGGCCGTCTGCCGGCCCTACCGTGACCAATGGCGATGGCAAGCTTGGAGATGGAAAGGCCAAATCCCAGCTTGCCAAACGGTGGCGTAACGCATCCGTCGACATTGCGGCGCTGGCGGCGCTGGAAGAAGCCGCTACCGGCATTCCCCT
>Ga0366806_1154_pt1 | contig 8310 bp, 8 predicted proteins | sample TotcelN113001L14_FD_207023 | JGI IMG/M metagenome (GOLD analysis project Ga0366806, IMG submission 207023) | Enriched cells from coal bed in the Powder River Basin, Montana, United States - Total cells N11 rep3 HSBNCT.N11.300.1.L14 ...
AGATCGCCTCGATGCCGAAGGGCAGCACTTCAGGCTCCCGCACGATCCGGACCCCTTTTGCCCTCAACTCGTCACACGTCTTCTGGCAACTATCGACCTTGAACACCCACACAGCACTTTTGCCAATCAAATTTAACATTTCCTTTGTCTCAGCCTCACCCTGCATTTCCGGGTAGGGCTGCTGGAGCACGATCTCCATGTCCTTCTGGCCTTTCGGGGCCACGGTCACCCACCGCATTCCCGGGCCTATTGAGGAGTCCGTGATTTTTTCGAAGCCTAGCTTTTTCGTGTAAAAGTCCAGGGCTTCATCGATATCCCTGACAATAATCGTCACATGTGACAACCGTTCGATCATAAAAACGCCTTCACAGATACATCGGAAGCCATGGATAAAAGCATTTATCACTATATCAGTAGTTCCGGACGGAAAATGAGCAGTGCATGACAGAGGGGATATTCTCATAACCGGGCATACTGGCAGGATTCGCCGCTCAGGTCTTGATATCGCACTCTTTTCGGAGCACATGTTTGACGTAAGGCATTATTTTCCCGTTGACGTGGATCTCGTCTGCCGCAAACTCTTCTTTGATGAAACCTTTTTCGTCGGCCACAACCGGGTAGATGTTGATATACTTGAACCCGTGCTCCTCACAGTATAACTTCAGTTTTTCATTGAACTGGTAGTTAATGGTACTGCGCAGTTCGGGTGAAGCCTGGTAAGGATAATTGTTTTTGAAACTATTAATGAGATCTTCCCGGATCTTTTTCGTCGCGTACGCGGGAAACCGGATTATGTACTTCGAGGCAGGAAGCACGCCATAAACCATGAAGTTGATCCCTCTTTTATTCAACTGACAGAGGACTTTTCCATAATTGGCGATCGTCATATCCATCAGCTTATCCATCGAGATCTTACCGTTATTCTTCATATACTGGTTATAAAAATGCACCCGGCAGTCGATCTCCCCAAAGACCAGGACTACGAGGTCTTTTTGGGTATCGATACGATCGATGACCTGAAAGAGCTTTTTATTGGACTGGATCGTGCTGTTTTGGTTTATGAGATTGTACGCAGTTGCAGGCCCAATGTTATGTATGATAAAAGACCTTTGTCGTTTAAACGCCCAGGAGTGGCTGTCTCCGATAACATGTATAAGCGGCGCTTTAAATAACCGGGAATAAACGTAAGAGTAAAACTGGTTCAGGTTTCGCATGACCATATCAGCATCTGTGATTAGCAGATATTCGAATAGATAAACGACACCTCGCTCTCTGATTACTTCGAATGTGATTCTGTAATAATGGTTAATATCTATGCGAATCACGCTCCGAAAATAATATATTTCTTTTAATATTAATAATTAACTATATAATTATTTGGTGGTTGAGCCCTATATATGCGGTCGGGGTGGGCTGATCTATCGCACGGGGCAATCGTTTTCCAGGCACAATGGCTGCTATACGCCTCTATGGATATGTGGTGTCCTGGCACATGGTGACATAGCCATTGAATTACTATTATATATTAGTTAATATATGTATATAATTGATAAATAATATGAGCTTTGTTGTCAGACAGTACTATGGCGGCTTAAAAAGAGGCCTGGGTGATCCGTTTTATAAGAATTCGTTTTTCATGATCACCAATAAAGTGCTGAGCATGATCACAGGCTTCGTATTCTGGGCGTTAGCAGCCAAATTCTACACGGTGAACGACGTGGGCAACGCAGTCGTTTTAATTTCCGCAGCTTCGCTGGTCCTTGCCTTTTCTACGATGGGGTTCGAGATATCGCTCTTGCGCTATTTCAACAACTACAATAAAAACAAAGTGTTTAACACATCCCTGATAGTCATAGTCTCCACCGCGTTGATTCTGGGCCTGCTGTACGTAGTGGCGGCGAAATACATTTCCCCGGAACTCGTATGTCTCCAAAGTCCGGAGTACATCTCGGTCTTCCTGTTATTCATCGTCCTTGGGGCCATAGGTACAGTGACCTCTCAGACATTCATCGCGATGAGGGATGCCAAGTACACCTTCGTCCAGAACGTCCTTTACCTCTCCAAGATACCTTTCCTGTTCCTGCTGCCATTCCTGGGGTTCTTCGGCATTTTCACGGCCAATGTGCTCTCATACTTGTACGCGTTCATCTTCGTGATCCTGATCCTGAAGAAGTTTGTCAAAGTCAACCTGAAAGTCGACGTGGAATATATTAAAAAATCTTTCAGGACCTCGTCCGGGAACTACGTCGCCATCATCCTGTATAATGCCGCCTTTCTGACGATACCATTAATCATATCCCACCAGCTAGGCGAAGCGGAAGCCGCTATATATTTCATCGCCTATACCCTGGGCAACTTTTTGCTCCAGATCCCGATAGCCCTGAGCACATCGTTCTTCGTGGAAGGCGTCTACGGTGAGAACCTGCGGAAAAACTTCCTCAAGGCCGCCCTGAGCGTCTATTCGATACTTGTGCCGGGAGCAATATTCTTCTTCCTTTTCGGGGGTCTTATCCTCGGGTTCTTCGGGCAGAGATACGTGGAGGGACTGGAGCTCATGAAACTCATCATCATTTCCAGCTTCTTTTATACGATCTATTCCCTGTTCACCCCGGTGCTTAATATCAGGATGAATGTCAATGCGATCATCCTGTTGAACCTGGTTATATTTCTGGGACTGCTGGGGCAGACATTTTTGCTCATTCCCCTGTATGGCATTAACGCGTTCGGGTACGCGCTGATATCGACGTTTGTAATCACAGATCTGGTGATCCTGTATATGGCTAAAAGGTGGAAATGGATGTGACTACTCCCACGACTTAAGTCGTGGACATCCATCTTGCACACTCGCTTCCTTTTCATGGAAGTTCATCTGTGATTTCAGCCACTAAACTTAGCGTCTGTCCTCATGCTCACGGGCAGATTGGCAGGAATGCTACCTTACCCGGCTCACTTGAGAGCAGGGACGAATTTGGCCAGCAGGCAAATGTCCTCATACGGGGCAGATACGATGTGCGGGACTCCGGGTGGCGTGACGCAGGTGAAGCCGGGCCGGCACGAGTGAGTCACGCCGTCCAGGATGAGGGGCCCGCAGCCTTCGACCGCCTCGTTGAACTCCCATTCTGCGTTATGATTGTGCTCCCCTACCTCGAAGCCTTTACTGATCTTCACTACGTGGCAACTGAACGCACCGTTCGTATCGACCGCCGTCACCAGGTCCTTCAACAGTACACCCTTGAATGCAGGATGCTCGTACCATGGCAGCATAGCTGCATCTATAGTTTTCCCCGGGAAGACAACCTTCCCATCGGAAAATAGTTCCGGGATAGTATTTTGGATCATGATCTCACCTGTCCACTATAGAAAAATAAAGGAGTGAAAGGGGTTTCACTCCGTGACTGCGGGGATAACATCCTTGAAGACATCGATGCCCGCATTGACGTTCGGACTGCTGTTCCCCAGGCAGAAATGGGTTATGCCTGCGTCCTTAAACCGCTTGATCTCCTTGATCAGGCCTTCGGCATCGGTTGCCACAATGAAGTTCTTCTTCATCATGTCGTGACCGACAAGGTTCGCGTGCATCTCGACTTCCTTAGAGTCGTAGACCGGGTACTTGAACATCGACGGCACAAGACAGCCGGCCCAGAAGCGCGTTGCCTCGATCGCCTTTTCGTAGTCTGGATCGACCGAGTACCAGATGAGCATCGCTCGCTCCATGTTCTTCGGATCTTTTCCTGCTTCCTTAGCGCCTGCCTCGAACTGTGGTATGGTCACGTTCTTCAGCGTCGCAGGGTCAGCGGCCACAGTCATGAGATGGTTGCCATATACACCGGCGAGCCGGGAGCCTTTCGGGCCCATGCCGCTGAAGTAGACGGGCACCCCATCTTCCGACTTCGTGTACATGAACGCCTTATCGAGCTGGTAATATTTCCCTTTGAACGTCACAGGCTCCTTGCTCTCCCACAACTTTCTCATGACTTGCAGTGCTTCGACGGTCATATTCTGCCTCTCCGGCACGGACGGCCACACTCCCGTTACCGGGACCTCATTCATCGCCTCGCCTGCCCCCACTGCTACGCCTACCCTGCCAGGGTACATCTGCCGCATCGTGGCAAACGCCTGCGCCACGATGGCGGGGTTGTACCGGATAATGGGGCTGGTGATGCAGGTAGAAATGAACGCTTTTTTTGTAGCCTGCAGCGTCGATGCCATCCAGGTCCATGCAAAGCCAGTTTGCGCGCCCGTGTGGTACCACGGGTGGAAGTGATCGTCCACCCAGATCGAATCAAAACCGATGTTCTCCGCTCTGACCGATTGTTTCAGCGCATCCATTGGCTTATACTGTTCCAACGATGCGAAATATCCGATTTTCGTCTTCATAAGATATCCCTCTCTAAGAACACGATAAGCCACAGGTTCCCGGGTCGATATCATCCGATAACCGTAAGCTTTTTACTGGTTGTTACCGGATAATATTACGGGATAGCGTCAACCGTTCTTCGCTCTCTACAACCTTTGAGACGGTGTGGCGGGATCGAGTGAACGTTGATCTTCCCTCATTCTAAATGTGATTTATCGCGTTACACCGGGCCATTGCCCATTTAGCATATGAATAGTACTCATATAATCATATGGATTATTGGACGCCAATGACCGAAGTTGATAAATCAGATTAGAAATGCCATCGGAGAATAATCAAGAACCGTAAGTAGAACGCGTATTATGCGATGGTTTGGATGATCAGAACCCGCATGGAAAAGATCATCCGGCGGTGATCTAATTAGCCCGTATCATTACAGCACTCCGGTTATATTGAACGCGAATAAGAACGACGATACAGAGCCAGGTGTATCATTGGCGTTCAATAGATTGTATTTCCATCAAACTGTACATGTTTTTGCTTTCGAAGTCGCCTCTGCTTTCATCTCGTCGGACACATCGATCATAAATGAAGCAATCTCGCCCGAGGGAAGCTTAAAAATGTAGTGGGAGCACCAGGGCTCGTTCTCGCCAATCACGTACTGTAGCGGAGATAATACTTCCGGCTGTTCTGTGAAATATACACGTTTCAACGACTCGCGGACGGCGAACTTAACCAGATCCGGAAATACGTCGAAGACCCTTTTACCGATGAGATCATGTTTTTTAATTCTCAGGATGGCCTCGGTTGCCTGGTTGATATCCTTAATAATATAATCTTCACCTTTCTCGACAGGCTGAACGATCAACATACCATTACAGGTGTTATCGAAGAACGATCTATACCGGGATTCTTTGAACTTCAGCTCTTTTTCGACCATTTTTTCCGCGGTGATGTCCTTGAACATGATGGCGTATTCCTTGAGATCGGGATCGCTCTCCTGAGTGGTGATGGGCGTGAATACAACATCAAAGTACGAGATGCCGGATTTAGTGGTCTGGATCTTTTTCACGTTTTTCAGCACGTCGAAATCGCAGCCCAAGTCAATGTCGGCGATTTTACCTGCCGTGATCAAACCCTGGATCTTGTCTTTAGTGCAGATGAAATCAAAGAGGTTAAGCTTGAGCAGGTCCTGGATCTTCCTGATGCCGAACAGGCACAGGGAAGCAGAGTTTGCGCTCAGGATAACCCCGTCAGCCCGGAAAAACATGATGCCACTGGGCACCTCGTCAAATATGGTTCGCAGCCTTTTATCTAGAATCGTAAAAGCCTCGTCTTTTAGTATCTGGGAAGTGATATTCTCAATGTTGATCATTACGTGCTGGCTGCCCTGGTTTGATACCGTCGGCAAAAATTTTAGGTAATAGACCTGATTTGTACTTTCCTCGATATACTGCATTTCTTTGATATACAGCATTCCGCCGGTCAGCCGGTTGATGTTTTTCTGGATTGCCGGATCGGAAAAAACCTTTAAGCCCAGCTTGCAAACGTTGCATCCGATTATTTTATTCACGTTATCGATCTCGAAGTCGGCGGCGAACTTCTTATTGATCATTTCGACATGTCCCCGGGAGTCCAGGATGACGATGTCACTCGGAGACACGTCAAAAATAGCGTTATAGGGAACTCGGTTTGATATCGTGAAAAGCTTAGACTTCCCGAACGGCACCATCGTCACGTCACCGGTCAGCTGGAGCATATCCAGGTATTTCGAGACCGAGCTTCTTCGCATGCCCAGCTCCCGGGAGATGGCCGATATGGAGAGGCGCGCAGGATGCTTGATCTGGAGAAACTCCTTGATCTGGAGAAGCTTTTCCGCATACTCTTCCATAATTGATCATGTATCAGATAAAGACAAGATAATGCTTTCGCCACTATCGATGATCGAGCAGTAAGGGTAGGTGTATACATAGTCTATTACTTTCTCAGGCGATTCCACGCTACATTGAGGACGGCCAGGGGAAAAAGAGCGGGTGACCTGAGGAAGATGACAAAGTAACGGATAAGACCCAGTACCTGACCTACGGAAGTCGTCAGGCACAACAGGGCTGCCAGGGAGGTGAGTGTGGCCAGCAATGCCAGTAGCTCAGTCAGGCAGAAGAACCTGCCCACAGGATCAGGTTGCGCCATGGCCGGAGAAACATCCGGCTTTTTCATTCCACATGCTGAGAAAGGATTCTGTCTCGACCTTTTTCAGCAGGCGCTGGTTGTCGATGAGATTCTGTCCGTACTTCTCCCACCGCTTCGCGAAGTCCTTGAACTTTTTACAAGGGAAGCTTTCGCACTTGTGGCAGTGGGTGATTCCTCTTTCCTTGCAGCAGAGGTGGAAAGTCTTACAGCGGTCGCATCGGTCTGACATCGATGCACCGGGGCATGGTTTTCTGTCCCGCACGTAGACTGGGCAGCCACCGCAGAATACGCCACAGGAAGGCACGACTCCGTCGTAGTGCTTCAGTTGTTCGACTCTGGCAGAGTTTGTCTCCTTCGTATCGGCCATCTTGATCCAGTAAGGTATTGACGATTGGTTTGATATGCTTATCGGCTCATGAAGAGAGCACCGAACGAGCCGAAGGGCTTGGCACCCTTCCCACCAGCATTGGGGCACCCGAAAAGCCGTAGTAGGACTCAATCAGGCGGAATCCCGGGCCGTAGGGCTTGCCGCAGAGATCGACCCGCGAAGAAGGTTATTGTATAGTAATAATCGCTCTGTAATTGACCGGTGGACTCAAAGGAGTAAAATGTTAGCGATAAACAGCCCTTTTAATGTTGGGTGTTAGGGGGCCTTTTTGTATAATCTCTAACTGCCTGACAGTATCCGATGTATATATTTTTCCCTGTTTTGCCCGTATGTATAAATACAACATACCAGTTTTGGGTACTTTAAACGCAAACAAAAGTAGTTTAACAGCTTATGATTTAAGCTTTTCTTTTTTGATTATTCGAAGATTACACCTGTTGTATGCATATAATAACCGAGCGGTATCCTGTCCATTTATCATACAATGATAAGCGTTTTTACCTTTAAACCTAAGTAACTCGACTTTTGATTCAACATATCTATAAATGTAATCATCAAAATTGCCAACAAATTGACGAACAAGGTAAGGGCGGCTGTCGCCGCCGGCGCATGACTGCGCCCGATGTTGTCACATCTAAGAAACGCTCCGTCCAACAATTGGGGGGATAAACCCCCCATAGGAGGCCTGCGCTCATGCACTGGTCTTATGAGGATAGGTTAGAGGATGTTTTTGTAAGGGTAGTAGCGTTTATGTCGAGCTGGGTATGGGAAGGAAAGAGAGATTCAATCTCCCGGTCCGGTCTAAAATATGGAATAAAAAGGGGTTTGTCCAGTGTACGGTTTACTATCTATACCAATAACGATAGTTTATTCTTAACGCGCCAACAATAACAGCACCAATAGCAAATATTATCGATCCAAGTACAAGCGGCAATATAAAAATCCCATTTTGAATATTATATTTTACTATAACCATTATAATAATTGAACCAATCAGCATAATCCCGAGACCTAACAGACAAATCTTATTCCCGGTATCCATCATTCGATCCGTATACTCCGACTCACGCAGCCTTGCTAACTCATCATAAGTATATGTTGAAGACAAGTCCCTACCCAACATTTCATTTATCTCTGCTTGATCCAACTTATCCAATCCACTAAGGCCCGACATACTAACCCCATATATTATAATATCCAAACCATCTAACAAATATTAATGTTACCATAAACAAGATACAGGATTCTGCATCGGGGAGATTTTGTAAAAAGTCCCCCTCGTCACCCCCTCAAAAACATCGCTTAAAAAATGCCCTTCGGCCCTGATTATATGTCGAAACCCATGGGGCCTTTTGTAAAAGTCCCCCGGGTGCCC
>Ga0366806_1156_pt1 | contig 8297 bp, 8 predicted proteins | sample TotcelN113001L14_FD_207023 | JGI IMG/M metagenome (GOLD analysis project Ga0366806, IMG submission 207023) | Enriched cells from coal bed in the Powder River Basin, Montana, United States - Total cells N11 rep3 HSBNCT.N11.300.1.L14 ...
CTGCCCGAACCCATGCCATGAAAGTAAACAGAACCGTTGTACCATACATAGTTTACGGGAACGGCATAGGGAAGGCCGTCACTCACCATTCCGACCACACCAACTCTTTCCCGCAAAAGAAAAGCTTCGATTTTTTCCTGATCTGTGCAGTTTCGCTTCTTATAGCTTACCTGATGCATTACAGAACACCCTCTCTGTACATTTTTTCTAATTGTGTAAGAAACAGTTCCATCCACTTATTGTTTTGTTCGATATATTCAGAATGGGCAAGCAGTTCTTCCGGCGTCTGCACATAAACGTCGGGAACCATTTCTTCCCTGCAGTTTTCTACAAGGCCTTTAATGATCGACGTCGTGTTCTCCAGATGATACTGAAAACCAAAGACCCTTTTTTTATAAATAAAGGCTTGATGCTTGCAGGCATCGCTTTGGGCTATGCAGGTTGCGTCGTCCGGCAAAACACTGAAAGTATCCCCATGCCACTGAAATACGATTGGCTGCTCAGGGAAAAAAGAAAACAACGGTGTTGACCGTACTTCCTCGCTCAATTGGATAGGCAGCCAGCCAATTTCCTTATGTGGATTTTGCGTCACCTTACCGCCTATTACATCGGCAATCAATTGGCCTCCGAGACATAGTCCAATAATTACTTTTCCCGCTGCAATAGCTTCCCCAATGAACAGCTTTTCAGCAGCAAGCCACGGATAAATTTCTTCCTCATAGATATTCATCGGCCCCCCCATGACCACCAGCCAATCAAAATCCTGCTGCTCGGGAAGAGCGTCATTTTGATATAATTGTGTACTTGTTATAGCATGACCATTTTCCTTCGCCCATGTTAATATGCTTCCGGGGTTTTCAAAAGGTACATGCTGCAAATAATGAAGTCTCACTCTCTTTACCGTCCTTTCTAATTGATTACATAGAAAAGGCCAACTCTAATGGGAGCTTTTGCCCCATTTAGTTGACACTTCTTTGTGTTGCTTATTTTTTTATCATTTTTGGCAAAGCTGATTCTCTTCACTATGGCACGCCTGAGCCACCAATCTTGTTAGGTCTGGTAACAAATTTCTATCAACACCGGTTTCATGACCATAGAGCTTTGTTAATACATAAACAACTTGCTCTAGCGCCGCATTGCCGGCTCGCTCGCCAATTCCGCCTACCGTAACGCTTGCCATCTCCACACCGGCCTGAATGGCAGCTATCGTGTTGGCAGTAGCCAAACCGAAATCATTATGCACATGAATTTCTATCGGGAGGGCACAGCTTGTTATTAGCCTTTGCATAACTTCATAGGTCTGTAACGGCTCCATACAGCCCACTGTATCAGAATAGCGGATATATTCTGCCCCCATACGGGCAGCAGCATCGGACACTTGCAAAAAGAAATCCTCATCAGCCCGGGACGAATCTTCCGTACCCACTGATATTCGGCAGCCAAAGCTGCGGGCATAAGCTACCGAATCCACGAGCTGCTGCAAAACGGCTTCCCTGGTTGTTTTTAATTTATAGTGAAGATGCAAATCCGATACTGGCACAGATATGTGAATAAAAGAAAAACCGCAATTAACCGATGCTAAAATATCTTGCTTGACAGCCCGGTTCCAGGCAATGACTCTTGCCGACAGACCTGCGTCCGCAATTGCTTTCAATGTACTTTGCTCTTCGATACCCATTGCCGGAGTTCCTGCTTCAATCGCAAAAACACCAACCTGATCAAGAGCCTTGGCAATCGTCACTTTTTCTTCTTTGGAAAACACTAAACCGGCCGCTTGCTCGCCATCACGCAATGTAGTATCTACAATCTTGATCTTCATGACGCAACCTCATGCACCAATTTTTGTAATTGCCTGTCCGAAACAGGTGCTTTTTGCCAAATTGCCAGGTCACGGACTTTTTCCAATACCTGCATAACTGACGTAGACTCAAGAGAAATATTCAATTCTTTTAATTTCAATTCAATGGCCGCTTTACCTGAATGCTTGCCAATAATGATCTTACGTGATAATCCCACCGTTTCCGGAGTAAAAGGCTCATATAAATCACTTTTTTTGTTCACGCCGTCTACATGAATCCCTGACTCATGGGCAAAAATATTGCAGCCGATTATCGGTTTTGTAGGTTGAACACGTTGACCAACATAGTGAAGTATTTCTTCACAACAAGCTGCTATATTCTTGGGTACTTCCAGCGGAAACTTAAGCAAAAAACATCCGCCCATTAGCACCTCTTCAATCGCCGGGTATCCGGCAACCCCGCCAACGGAAACGGCGATATGGCGAACGCCGCTTTTTATTGCTCCAAGAGCATTTCCTGTGGCCAAGCCCATAGCGTTTTTACCATAATATTCTATCAGGCATGGAATCTGCTGTTGTAATTTTAGCAAAGTAGCATAAGTATGCACCGGATCAAGCTCACTGTGCTCATCATCAAAAACAATACTGTTGATGCTATATTCCTTCACCAGCCGGCAAAGGCAGCGTATCCTACTCGCTGGATATCGGCAACTGCCGGTAATGTGAAGCGCTACCGTCATTTCCCCTGCGCGAGCTTGGCTGAGTGCTTCTAGTACCGGAACGGACAATTTTTTCACATCTTTACCAGTTAAGGTTATTTTAACATACCTGCTGCCCAACTGACGGGCTTGGATAACCTGCTTGGCATCGGGCTGAATACAGACACGTAAATCTCCTATGTCCACCGCACCAGACTGCAAAACAGCCACGAATACCTGTAAGTTTAAATCAAATACAACTTGCGCCAGGGCTGCGATTTTTCGTTTTACCTCAATAAATTCTGAACTGCTCAAATATTGGCTTTCCCATGCATACCCCAGTGTTTGATCAATGAATGTAAAATTTGTTTTCATCTATATACCGCTGCAGGCTGTTCCCGCAATATCTTCTTCCTGGCGCAGTTGATGAAAAGCATAGCTTAAACCTTCTTTAACGCTGGCGCAAGACTCTACCACAGAGATCCCGTGGCCATGCAAATGTTTTTGCGCATCATGACCAATCCGCATGGTCAACACAGCATCACAGTCCGCAAGCTCCTGAACCACTGCAACCTTTATGTCTTGTGTCTCATCGCAGTTCACCACACCGAGACAATACTTTTGAGTCGGTCTGGTCTCAATGAACCGGCTATTGATGCCATCTGTTTCATAAATATGAAATTCTTCAGCATGACCATAATGCAAGTCAACCAACAACCTATGTTTAGACGTCACAGCCACTTTATAAATCTTTGCAGGAAGCTTGCCTTTTTTTATAACTTCTGGCTTGGCGCTCCGGAACTTATGCGATTGGTCTTCTGTCAACAGTCCGATAGCATCGGCACGGCATTGCTGACAATGACGCATCTGTAGAAGATCAATTTGGCACACATCCCGTAAGGCATTTACTTCTTTCATACTGGTCTGGGGGAAATTCTGAAAGACACTGCCTGGTGCCGGAATTAACGGCATAATATTCGTCATTAGTGCTCCCAGACTTTTCACCTTTTTTACTACTTCCGGTATATGTTCACTATTTATATCTTTAATCATGACAATGTTCACTTTTACCAAAATGCCGTTGCCAGCTAAAAGTTTTATTCCTGCCAGCTGATTGTGAATTAATAGTTCAGCTCCAATTCCTCCTACATAATACTTACCTTGATAGTTAACATGATGATAAATTCTGGCTCCTATGGCAGGTTCCAAGCAGTTGACAGTGACTGTCACATGCTTGATACCCAAATCAATGATATCCTGCCCGTAATGGGGAAGCATCAAGCCATTAGTAGATAAGCAGAAAATCGTATCCGGTGATTCTGCTTTGATTAACTCAATACTTCTTTTTACAGGTTCCCAATTTGCCAGGGCATCACCAGGACCGGCAATCCCGACAACACTCAACTGAGGAATTTCTTCTTTTACCCGGATAAACTTCGCCATACTCATTTCAGGAGTCAACACTTCACTTGTTACGCCAGGGCGGCTTTCATTCACACAGTCATATTTTCGGTTGCAGTAATTACAGCTAATATTGCAGGCTGGCGCCACCGGCAGATGCATTCTGGCATATTTATGATGGGCATCAAAAGAATAGCAGGGATGTTTGGCAGTAATTTTTACTAAATCTTCCGGTATAACCGGCATTACCTTTTTCGAACACTCTGTTTCCATACTTCGCTCAACTCCCTCAATGTACGAAATTACCAAATATACCGATTGTTATCCACACCACAGCTATTCTTATTGAGTATTCTTGCAAGCAGCTCTAACAGTTACAATTCTTGTTTGATCAAATAAGCTTTGAACTTCATTACACATGTAAAGCACCCGCTTTGTATCTGATTGTTCAGGATTACCGTGATAGTAGTTTTCAATAGAACAGATACCAAATATTAAGTCCAGTGAGCGTATTTCTTTTTTTAATGCGGCAGGAACGTCGATAATTGTTTCTACAGTATCCATTAGGCAGGTATAATTGTGATTGCCCGGCTCTTCACCATATAATTCACACAAAGCAACAAGATAGCTTTCGAGCGCCACTGACGCTACGTTGAATACCACACTGGAACATTGTCCTTCATCTAAAAACTGTTCCGCCCTGCGATGGTACATCTTTGCACTCTGATAATTTTTTTCAAATACTTCTAAATCGATTTCATTCCTGTTCATCATTGTTCTACCTCTTTTTATTGATTCTGCCAGAACCTAACAATCAGGAACTGGCAGAATGCAATAAAATTCCAGTTTTTTACTAGCTGATTACTCTGATTCTAATAGCCTGAATCCATCTTACCAAACATTGAGAATCCATTCTTTGTTTTTCTTATATTCCATATCGGTAAACAGCGTATTTGCCATTTCTTCGGCAAGCCATATGGCACCGGCATAACCGACGATGGGATGACGGTGCAGCCCCGCGCGGTCGTAAGTGGGGAAACCTACGCGCACCATAGGGATCTTATGATCGATGGAAATGAACCGCCCTTTGGAATGCCCCAGAATGAGATCAAGTTCCAGTCCCTCATTAGTGATCCGGTTTTCCAATTCCCACAGATCGGCATTCATAATGATCTCCATATCAAAATCAACTTTTTCCTGAAGCGCCTGGATGCGGGGATCATTCGGATATGTCGTGTTGTCGTCACCGAGCAAAACCAATACAGGCTTCATCTCCAGATCAATACAGAATTCTGCAAGACCGATGACAAGATCGGCATTTCCGTAGATTGCTACCTTCTTATCGGCAAAGAACATGTGTGTAAGATCGGTCAGCGCATCAATGGCAAGTCCGCGCTCACGAACAAGCGATTGAGGAATTGCCTTCCCGGTCATTCTTCGCACATTCTGCAAAAAGATATCTGTGTTGCGAATGCCGATAGGTGTCGGTCCAACGATTGCCGGAATATCAAATTCTCTTTCCAAATATGTGGCGGTTTGGCCACCTTCGTACCTATTTAGCGCGATTGTTCCCAGCGCGTCGGCTGTCCCGGTCAGATCCGCCACTGTTGTATTACCGTGAGATACCCAGTTTCCATCCGGCATCAAGGGAGAATCAAAGTCCTCGATTTCAAAGAGAACCGTTGCTTCCACCTGCATTTCGGCGAGAAGGTGCTTGAGTGCTGTTACGTCTCCGGGATTGACCCAGCCGGTAATTAAGTTGATTTTCCCATTAGGTTTGTCTTTTTTGGCAAAGTAACTTACAAAATCCTTCACCGCAACATCATAGCCGCTTACCATGCTGCCCTTAAAACTAGGTGCATGAACCGGAATAAGATGAACCTCCCGACCGGCATATTTTTCTTTCAAAAGCTCATTATTGAGTTTCAAAATGACACCATCAATGTCATCACCAATGACTTCCGTCGAACAGGTTGTGATGATTGGAATAACTTTTACATGAGGGTACCGCATCAAAAGCACATCAACTGCTGTTTCAACACGATTGAGGGCACCAAACACCGCACCATCTTCGTGGACGGAGGAGGAGGCAATCTCGTAATGACGGCAGTCTCAGGTTAATAACATTCAAGCGGTAATACAAGTCTTCCCGAAAAGAATTGGCAATCACCATTTTACTCAGGTCTTTATTCGTAGCGGCTATAACACGTACATCGCAGGAAATAATACTGCTCCCGCCCACACGTTCAACCCGTCCGTCTTGCAATACCCGGAGTAGTTTTGCTTGCATAATAAGCGGCATATCACCAACTTCATCAAGAAAAATCGTACCTTTATGGGCCATTTCAAATTTCCCCTGCTTACCGCCTTTTCTCGCACCGGTAAAAGCGCCTTCGTCAAAGCCAAACAGCTCGGCCTCTAATAACTCTGCCGGAATGGCTGCACAATTAACACATACAAAGGGCTTATCTTTTCTGGCGCTGGCAGTATGAATTGCATGGGCAAACAGTTCTTTGCCTGTGCCGCTTTCCCCAGTAATAAGTACGTTGCTGTCACTATTGGCAGCTTTTGCAGCTATATTTTTAACTTGTATGATTTTGCGGGACTGTCCGATAATATTCTCAAAAGTGAAGCTAGCTGCATATTCCCCGGCGGCTTCCAGTTTCTCTTGGGGATGCTGCCCTTCTAAAACGGTTATTTTCTTCCGTAATTCTTTTAATTGATTACCCTCAAAGCTAATAAACTCTCCTAATACACCCTTGACCTGACCACCCACAAATAATGGTAACCGGTTCAGTAGAAAGGCTCTTCCTTTATGGTGAAAAAGCTCATACATATCGGGCACCCCGGTTTCAACGGTGACTGCTAAATGCGCATCCGGAAGTAAATCCGTTACTAGAGAACCAGTTATATCCTCCCGATTATAGCCAAACATCTCTTCAAAAAACTTGTTAACCCTCGTCACATAACCGTGCTCATCAATCACGGCAATTCCCCGGTGAGTATTTTCCATTATTGATTCTAATAGTTGCGACTCTATTTGCAGCGATACTACCTTTTCCGTAATACCTTGTAATTCAGATGTATCTTGAATAATCGTCACAGCACCAACGACTTCCATCCCTTCCAGAATGGGTGAGGTACTAAAGAAAAGATTCTGCCCGTTGATCACGGCCTGCCGCCTGATCCTGCTTTCACCTGTAACTAATACTTGCTTTAGCAAAAGCTCATGCGTAATTACTGCTATATCCTCGCCAATTACGTCTTGAACCTTTACTTTAAGCAGCCTTGCCCCGCCTTCATTTAATGTAATAATCTGTCCGTAGCTGTCGACGACAAGTATGCCGCTATGAGCCGAATGAACGATAGCATTAATCTCGCTCTGAAAGCGCTCCATTTGTGCATGAAAAGCTCGCAAAAAAGTACTTTTTGTAATAATGCCCACCAATTTATTGTTCTCATCTACTACCGGCAAACGTTTCACCGGGATATCCCAGGCCTCTTCCAATGTTGAATCCGGACTCACCGTAATGACATTCACAGCCATAAAGGATCGGACAGGCTCATGGAGCGGTAGATTATTAAGTATAGCTTTAATTAATTGAGCAAAAGTAACAATTCCGCACACTCTTTTTTGCTCATCAACAACAGGAGCTCCCTTTATTTTGTATTTATAAAAAAGAAAAGCTGCATCAGACAGAGTATTGTAAGACCAGAGTGCCTTAGGTTCCAGTGTCATATAATTGCGCACCAGCATAGACAACCTCCTCCCCCAATCCGTGCTATTTTTAACTTAATTGTTCACTCTAGCTTTATTTTCCTGCTGATTTGGCGTTTTTTTTATTGTCTTAATAAACATAAAAGGTGTCGGCTTCTGTCTGTTCCGACAGATACCCGACACCTTTTTAGTAAACCATTATGCTCGGGTGTGCCAGTAACCTACTGTCTCATATTGACCAAGATTATCGCAAGAGGAACTGTTGATTGCATACCCCTGATAGTCTGCTTTTTGGAAAAATTCGCTGCTCTGCTCTTCATCTGTAGTGACAAACTCCTGACTTCCACAGCCTCTCACGAGCAAGCTATCAAAATGAATCATGCCATCACTTTCAACAGCCTTGCGGACATAGGTACCTTGAATGCATTCCTTGCCATCCAGCCTTTGTAATAACGCGCTAAAATTAGACATGTTCTTATTCCCTCCTTTACTTTTCTAAATATTACTATTGCATAAATCATGCCAGAAATAATCGGGAATCAGACCACAGATAACGGCTACAGCCATTGCTGCTTCCAGAATGAAGTAGCAATGGCTGTAGTTATGTTGAGAGCGATTCAGCATTTTTCCCGTGTAGAACATCCCAGACTAAACAGGTCCTCCGGCTCCGCCGAATTCTCCT
>Ga0366806_1158_pt1 | contig 8197 bp, 7 predicted proteins | sample TotcelN113001L14_FD_207023 | JGI IMG/M metagenome (GOLD analysis project Ga0366806, IMG submission 207023) | Enriched cells from coal bed in the Powder River Basin, Montana, United States - Total cells N11 rep3 HSBNCT.N11.300.1.L14 ...
TACAGGGCGAGCAGGTAAAAGTGACGTAAGTGATTTTGAACCATATCGGCAATAACAATTAGGTTGCTTATTAGCTGGCCGTTAGGTGTTGCCTTAATGCCAAAGGCTTGTTGCTGTGCCATCGTGGCTGCCATAGCGTGTGCACTGGAACAAATACCGCAAATGCGCTGCGTAAAGAGGGAAACGTCACGAGGATCGCGACCGGTCAGCATGCTTTCCATGCCCCTGAAGAGCAGGCCGCCTACCCAGGCATCAACTACTTTGCCATTCTCTACTTGTACATCTATCCGCAATGGTTCATGAACACGCGTCATGGGAAAGATAGTCTTTAGAGCCATAGAATTACTCCTTAGGGGGATCATTATTCTCTGTTTGCCAGAAACGGCGGGCTTTTTGCGGCAGGGATTGTTTTTTTCGCCCTCTTTTAACATGCTCCAACCGCTTGGTTTCTGCCAGTAAGGCATTTTGCTGACGGATGAGATCATCCCACTCCTGCTTAACTTGCATTAGATTTTCCGGCGGTGCCGGGTCAGTGGGTTTAGTGCCGTTAATAAAATGGCGATGAATACGGCGGGAAAAAATACTGGCAGCCAAATGGGTGCCGACTGCTCCAACTCCGAGGGCAGCGAAAAGCTGTCCGGCACGCTTAATGTTGAGAGCCGTTGCCGGTGTTTGAATATTTGGCAAGTGATTGTAAAAGGGCATTAAACCATCGGGGAAATGGGGGCTGGTACAGCCGATGCAAGGCGAACCGGCTTTCACCGGCCAGTTGACATAGTGATTCCATTCGCGGGAAGGGCAATCGGCATGCGTAACCGGACCTTTGCAGCCTACTTTGTACAGGCAGCCTGATTCTCCGGGAAACTGGGCGAAAATTCCATCTTCAAATTGTTGACGTCGTTGGCACTGGTCATGAATAGTACGGCCAAAAAAGAGTTTAGGACGGTTGTAGCTGTCAAGCTCAGGCATACCGTATAAAACAAGGTGAGTAAAGATACCTGTCATCCAGTCGGGGTGAGACGGACAGCCGGGTACATTGATAACAGGTTTATTTGTTACGACTTGCCAAACTCCCTTAGCGCCGCCCGGGTTTGGGTGGGCGGCTGCCGGACCACCAAAGCAGGCACAATCGCCAACTGCCACAACATATTTAGCTTTTGCGGCAAATTCCGTGACTGCTGTCAAGCCGGTAACCATTTCTCCGTTGCGTAAAAAAATATGATTGAAGCTGCCATTGGCAGCGGTCATAACGGCCCCTTCAACAACTAATAAATAGTTGCCCGCTTCTTGTTCTACCGTTTCTAATAAGCTTTTTATCGCCAAATCTCCATGGGCAGCGGTTAATAGCCAATTGTAACGCATATCCAAAAGCTCGGTGAGCAACTGATAAAGCGAGGGGTTAACAGCATTGTCCAGTGAAATGGATTCACCGGTGCATGACCCCAACTCCAGCCAGATGGTAGGTGTTTTGACAGCTTTTCCCTGAGCTAAGGCCTCACGCACAATGGGCAGCAGGCAATCTGCCAATGAGGTCGTCAAAGTAGTAGTAAGACATAATTGTATGAACTGGCGCCGCGATAGCATGATTTACCTCCGTTTGCTTTGCGGTTCAGTATGGAGCCAAATAAATAGTCCGGCATACAAGGAAAATGCACTAAGGCCGAGCGCTATCCAGGCGTAACCGCCTAGCACCACATAGCGGCCCTGTAAAGAGTATCCCATACTTTGGAGAATGTCGCCGGCTCCTAGTAACAGTCTACCGGCAACAATGAGTAGCGCCAGCATTTGTTTCATTCGCTCGCTGATATCTAATTTTGCTACAATCCAAACGGGTGCAATAGCAGCTGCACCGGCAAAGGCCAGATGCGAAGGCAAGCGGGCTTGAATTTCCTGAAGGAGACTTAAGGAAGCGAATTCGCCGGCAAAGGCTGCCGCCATAGCCGGGTCACCTTTTGTTGCCATGTTAAGAGCCATGTCCAGCGTATACGAAACGGCGGTATGTTGCTCCGGCCGCAGAATGAGATCATAGTAGAGGCCGGTAAAGGCGCTTAACAGAAACAGCAGCAGCCCTCCGGCCAGTAGAATGCGTTGACTGGTCATTGTAATTCTCCTTATTGCGGTAGTATTGACTAGTATTCCCAAACATTGGCTATTGTATGTGGGATCTGCTGGAAAGGAATAGCAGAAGAACAGCGCGAATAACTCTAAAGATATAGTGCTGCTTTAATTTTTATAATTTGGAGTGAATAAACTATGGTACTACACAAGCTTAGCCGTTTGCTAGCTGTTATTCTTTGTGTTACTTTTATAGCGTCAACTATTGCAATGCCTTTAGCTCATGCTAGTGTCAAAGATGAAATTGAAATGGGCAAAAAGGTTGGCAAAGCTCTGGAAAATGAATATAAACTAGTGGAAGATGCTGCTGTTCAAGAACGGGTGGAACGGCTGGGCCGCCCTTTGGCTGCTGTTTCGGACAGGCCTGAGTTGCCTTATACTTTCAAAGTGCTCAATGTCAATGAAGTAAATGCTCTGTCCCTGCCAGGTGGCCCAGTATACATATTTAAAGGGTTAGCCGATTATATGAGTGATGATGAGCTCGCAGGCGTTATTGGTCATGAAATCGGACATATCGTAAAACGTCATTCGATTAAGCAAATGGAAAAGAGTATGGGCATGACCTTGTTAATGGCTATTTTGCTTGGCGATAGGGGATTGCCGCTGCAGAGCGTAATCCAGCAAGCCATTATGGCCCGCCACAGCCGTGAAGACGAAGAGGAAGCTGATTATCAGGGCTACTGGCTGACGCTTAAAGCCGGATATAACCCCTACAGCATGCTGATGGGGATGCAAAGACTGTCTGAAGTACATGATGGCCCTGATTTTGGCATGTTTGCCTCTCATCCGGAGCCCCAGGTCAGGATAAAGAGGCTGAAAAGCTACATACAAAAAAGCAATATTCATCCCCAGGTCGTGAATGACGGTAAGGTGGTTCGCCTCGTTGACGGGAACTGGAACTTTAGTTCCTTTGATACGCTTATGAGCGGACGTAATCCGGAAGCCTGTGCCTATGACTTGGCCGGGGCGCTTTACCGGGTAGCTCAGAAGCTCGAAGTACGGCCTGACTGGTTTGTTTTGGATATGGACGGTGATAATGTGAGAATTTATTATGACGATGTTGTCGTGCTTACCATCACTGCGCAGCAAGCGGCAATTGCCGGAACAACGGCCACCGAACTTGCTAATTCATTTGTACCCAAATTCCAGGAGTGGGCTGTACAGCAAAGCCAATTAAAAAGTAAGAGTATTGATGAACAACAAAAGGAGACAGTCAAATGACTGTCTCCTTTTGTTGTATCAGAATAACTATAAGCCTTTTAGGAAACTAGGTGTAAAAGCGGCCTGTACTTTTGTCTTGACACAAAAGTACCAAAAAGTCAAGACCAGTACGGAAATGGCCTTAGAAGCAGGCCGGCGATTTCCGTAAAGGTCGCAAGATACGAAAACAAGGAACGGATAACCGTTGTTCTCCTCGTCCCTCCGTTCCTCGTTCTTCCGGCCATTTCTGAAAAAAGGCGCTCCGCAGGATGGAAAGCGGTCAGCTTACGTTAAGAAATCCATTTGTTTGAGCGAAGCGAGTTTTATGGATTTTAGTAAGCTGACCGCTTTCCAAGCCTTTTTGCAAGACTAGGCCTAGAATTTTTGGTACTTTTGTTTCGATGACAAAAGTACAAACCGTGCTTTTTCCCTTGCGTCTGTTAGACTTTATCAATCAAAGCCTGAAGAGTTGGCAAGATCTCACTTACATAACGATCCAAAAGGACCGCTTAGCGGGTTTTCCTTATTGAATTGCTTCGATAGCCTCATTGAAATAAGGCTTAGCTTTTTCTAGCGGAACAGCAATCTTTGTATAGCTGGTGGTATGATCATTTTCCTGGTAATAAAAGATAACATCGGCCGCGGTGAAGTATATGCCCATCCAGTCGCCAAATACAGGCGGTTTTGTGACAGCCGGGTTATTGACAGCAGCTTGCTGCAGTAAGGTCGTCAAAGCTTGACGGGATGCTTCATCACTTTTTATCAGGTTTTTCGCGACAATCAGTTGGCGTGATTTCAGATCAAAATTGACAGACGAAAGAATTTCCCGTTGTCCCTCGCCTTGCTGACGACCTTTAAAAATCACACTGACCATCGCTTTATCCTGACGCGTTACTTCATAATCAACGGGTATCCGGGATCCAGAGTCAGACTGGCTGCGGTATTTGAGGGCAGCTTGTTCCAATTCATTGTTGAGTACCCCTTCGGCCAGCACGCTTTCCAGATGATCGAACTGAGGATAATAAATATCGGCAGCTTCTGCCTGGATATACTGGCGTTTAACGGTATAAGCCGAAGTTGCAGCAGAAGGCAGAGGGTTATTAAGCAAATTGGTGGCGATTTTTATTTTTCGGGCCTGCCAGGTATTATTCTGGTACTTCCACAGTGTTTCTACCTCGGCAATGGGATCGGCATTATAAGCACCGACAATGCGCTGGTAACCTTTTAATTCATAAACACCATCCTGATCCACATCGGTTGGTTCGAGCAGCGAGAAAGGATAGTGCCATGGTCTCTGGTCTTTGAGCACATGACCTGCTTCGTCATATATTCCTAAACGAAGATAGTCAGAACGGTTGCGGCCATTATCAATCGTTATGGTTTTGCCGGTATCAACATTGGTAATTTCCGTTCTAAAGCCCTCAATGAATTTCCCTGTAAAACTGGCACCTTTATTATTTTCATTAGTAAAAATGATTGAAGGTTCACTGCCGGTAAAAGTAGTAATGCGATTGTCTACTATGCCACCACTTCCCCCTGTAGGAGCTGACACCAAAACATCGGCGATATGGTCACCAGTAAAGTCACCGGCAAATAATTTTCCTTCGTAGCCGCCCATATCCAGGTCGGCTGTTTGCGTTTGCCCCGTCTTGCCATCGCGTACCAGAAGTATCATTTTATTGGAAAAACGGTCCGCCGCTTTAGCTTTATGACCGGCAAGTATAATAGAATCGGCAGTACCGTCACCGGTAACATCAGCAGTTATTCTGTCAAGGATATAAGTATCGGTTGGTAATACCGGTGCTGGCAAGGCTTTGGTAGTACTGACGGATGAAGCCCAGGAAAGCGCCATTGGTACAGCGAGCATTGTGACTGCAATAACGGTGGTAAGTTGTTTTCTCATCATAAGGCCTCCTATATCTGCAGATTGTAATATAAAAAAGAGTGCTTTCTATGTAGTATAACGCTGGCTTATCCCAAAAGTAACTGTACGGTTTAAAAAAATTCAGTTATGAAAAAGGGGGCTGTCTCAAATGGGTTTTAAAAACCTATTTGAGGCAGCCCCCATAAAGTTAATTCTCAGTTATTTTTCTTGCCATATCATTTAATTCGGTTGCCATATTGTTAGTCACTTGTGTGGTGCTTGCTATTTCCTGCGTTGCATTTACGATTTGCCCGATAATGGTATTCACATTTGCAATTTGCGTACAGGTTTGATCGTTATCGTGGCGGATTGTTTTAATAATAAAATCAATCTTTCGGATTGATTCGGCACTATAACTAGCCAGCTTTCTTATTTCTTCAGCAACGACACCAAAGCCCCGTCCCTGTTCACCTACCCGGGCAGCTTCAATTGCAGCATTTAAACCAAGTAAGTTGGTTTGAGATGAAATGTTGCGGATCATGTCCAAAACCTGATCGGTTTCATTAGCGCGGTTTTGCGATTCTTTGGCTGTATGAGCAACACTGGTCACGATGGAAGCCAGTTCCTCTGTCTGTGCCGATATTTCCTGAGTGGTATTGGTAAGAGCATGCACTGCGGTATTTAAGCTTAGAGCCATAGAAGACAGTGCTTCGTAGCGTTCCAGTGATTGTGATATACTGATTGCGCCAACTACGCTGCCATTCTCACCGGTGACCGGACAAGCAAGGGCCATAAAGGCCTGTCCGAATTTTTCTTTAGGTACCTTTGAAAAAAAACGTTTCTTTTCTTGCATACAGCGGTCAATCGGTAATCCCTTTTTTACCGGTTCACCAATTGTATGGTGCAAGTCTAATGTTTTGCCTGGCAGATAATAAATGATTTTTTCTTTGTCGGTGATGCAGATACCTGCATCATCAAGTAGTAAATTGGGCAACAGCGGGGCGCAATCAATCAGTTTTTGTAAAGCAGGATCAACGGCTTCAATCATCATCAATAAAATCCTCCTATAATAAAACGCGGCAAAGTTTTAAAAATACCAAGCAAAATACCTCTGAAAACGTTTGCATAATTCTTATAATAATTACTTCTTTAAAATGTAATAAAATCCTTTTAAATATTTTTTAAAATTCGCTAAATTGTGATTTTTCATTCTCCTGTTATCGGAAATACAAAAGTAAAAGACCGCATACCTCTTAGCATAGCATTACTAAGCTGGCAACGGTCCTTACAGTCCTAGTTATAAATGAGGCCTTTTTTGTTTTGATGAGGTATAAAAACAATAGGCATGGGAACCATCAGATTTAGCCCGGTACATTGCTTTGTCGGCAGATAACAGTAGATCTTCCGCATTGGTTGCATCATAAGGGTAGACACTAATGCCAATGCTGGCTCCCACTTCTACTGCGTTATCGCCAATCGGCATGGGACAACGGAATGCTTCCAAGATCCGTTGGGTTACCAGTTGCGCTTCATCATAGTTTCGGATGCGGGGTAAGATGATGACGAATTCATCGCCACCAAGTCGTGCTACCGTATCGCCCTTGCGAACACTTTCTAAAAGCCGTTTTGCCAATAGCTGCAGCATACGGTCACCATTTGCATGTCCAAAATTGTCATTGACCTGCTTAAATTGGTAACAGTCCAAAAACAATAGGGCCATCATGGTTTCTTCTCTTTCGGCCTGTGATAGAGCAATGTTTAGACGGTCCCAGAAGAGCAGGCGGTTTGGCAAATTGGTAAGCGGGTCATGATGAGCCTGGTAACGAATGTGGGCTTCAGCCTGTTTCCGGCTGGTTATATCCCGCTGAATACCAAAATGGCCGACAATACGTCTGTATTCATCATATAGGCAAATATAATCGCCTTCAATCCAAAGTTCAGTACTGATTGCCATGCTTTGCTGCATATCAATACGCAAACGGCCGGCATCAAAAAATTGGCGCCAGATTGACTTGGCGTAATCCAAGTTGCCGCTGAATAACTCAGCAGGAGTTTTGCCAATAAGCTGGTCATAGGTGGTTTTATACTGCTCGACTAAAGCGTCGTTGATGCGTGTCAGCCGCTGGTGATGCATTACATAGTCAAGAGTGGCTTCTTTATCTATCGCGTCGTTCCAAAGAACTGGTTGGTCAAGTGCCATAAAAAAGCAGCCATCCAGCGATTGCGAGAAGAACAGTTCTAAAAGCTGCTGGTTTTGCTGCAGCGCTTCTTCCGTACTTTTGCGGTCAGTAATATCGGATATTTTCCATAAATGACCACAAAAGTCAGCATTGATGAAAACGGGCATGTAGTTACAGGTAAGTATGCGGCCATCAGTAAGGCGAACTTCCAGATTAGTTGCTTTTGTACGGCGGCGGCTGACTTTAGTTAAGCGATAACTGAATAGTTTACTGTCGCCTACTAAGGGTTTAATTTGTTTGATCAGTTCATGGCCATTTAATCCAAGCAGTCTGTCTGATGATGGAAGTTGCCACATATGACAGAAGGGATCATTGATAAACAGTACCTTATGATTGCCGTCTTCCAGGAGAAGAGCGCAATCCAATTGATTAAGGCTGGCTGTCAGTTGCGAGTGGTTCACCTGTAACTGATTATCAACTTGTTGTAAATCGGGGGACACGGCTATTCACCTCGGGTGCAGTATCGTTAAATACTGCGACATGGCTAACGTTATTCTATCATGTCCTCCTTAAAATTGGAAGAAAATTCCCAATTTTAAGGAGAGAAATGTTAGCTTCTATAATATCCTATGCTTGCCGCTGTTTCAAAGAACAGAAATGGTAGAAAATTTATAATAAGTGAATATAAAAACAAGGACTTTTATCATGAGAGTGGCGAATTTTTCCAATAAGAAACGATATATTTAGGTAAGGGACGTGAACATGGCTATGATAAGCAACGAAGCCAGTGATTATGACTTGTATCTGTTTCACGAAGGACGACACTTTCATAGTTATC
>Ga0366806_1160_pt1 | contig 8167 bp, 5 predicted proteins | sample TotcelN113001L14_FD_207023 | JGI IMG/M metagenome (GOLD analysis project Ga0366806, IMG submission 207023) | Enriched cells from coal bed in the Powder River Basin, Montana, United States - Total cells N11 rep3 HSBNCT.N11.300.1.L14 ...
AATTCTGGCAAAGGCGTAAGCAGCAAGCATGCTGAAGAAGGTAGACAATATCAATGTGAAGAAAATTATTACGCCGGTATTATAAAGCATTGGCCCCAGCTTGATTGAAGCAAACAGTCCTGCATAATTTTCCAGTGTCGGATTCGATGGAATGTAGTTTATCGGCGACTTGAAAAGAGAATCTCTGGGTGTTATGGAGGATAGAATAATCCAATAAACCGGCAGTAATATTATTATGCCTATAACTGCTGTAAAAAACCAAATAAGAATTTTGTTGTAATACTTCCCCATTTTCATTTGATATGCCCTCATTTAATAGTTTACTTTTTTATGTATGGCCAGCCCCACCACTCCAACAATGCACATGATCACAAACATGAATACGGCTATAGCTGAGGAATAGCCAAAGGACAAATTCAGGAAGGCCTCAACGTATACCCTGTAGGATAACAATGAGGTGGCGGATCCAGGACCGCCCTGAGTCATGGCAAAAACCAGGTCAAAGGACGTCAGCCGCCATATGGAAAAAAATATTAAAAGGGTTATTATAACCGGAGTCAGCATGGGTACGGTAATGTTGAAAAGCCTTTTCCACGGACCCGCCCCGTCTACTCTTGCAGAATCATATACCTCGGTGCTGATGCTCTGAATTCCGGCCAGCAGCATTATTGCCATAAAGGGCGTATCCTTCCATACATCCGTAGCAATGACTGAAAACCGTGCTCCCCAGATGGATATCAGCCAATCCGGCTTGATATGGATTATCCTGCTCAGAATATCATTTATCAGCCCATATTCGCCGTTAAACATCCATTTTGCCGCTATGCCTGCAACTACAAGCGGTATCGCCCATGGTACAAGAACAATTGTACGCAAAAATTTCCTTCCGGCAAATTGCACATTCAAAAGCATTGCCAGCGCCATTCCCAGAACAAGATGAAGGGCAATTGAAATTGCTGTAAAAAAGCCTGTGAACTTCAAGGTTTCCAGTATAGTGTTATCCGACAAGATGGCTGCAAAGTTTCCAAGACCGATGAAGTCCATAGTTCTTTCTATCTGATTGTAATCAAAAAGGCTGTAATAGAAAGTAGCCGTCATGGGATAGAGTGCCGTAAAAATCCTCAGGAGTACCACAGGTGCTATGAGTATCCACGCCACAAGTGCTTTTCTTTTTGTAATGATTCCCATTATAATCCACCCATTTCAATACAATATATATTCCTGCACGAAAACAGGCAGGTAACCTTTATCCATCCGTAAAATGTTCAAATTTAGTTTAACGCGTATGCCGGAATGAATCCGGCATACACTCACGCAGGCTATGCCTGCGCGCGCCGCATTAGCGTGGCGATTGAACAACGTCAGTGGAAGATTGTAACTCGCCACTGACAGCCTTTTCTATCGCCGCCACCTTAGAGGTGGGTGACTGTGACGTTGTTCAAACCCGGTATACCTGCCTTGTTTTCTTCAGTCTTGCAGCTTTGCTGTTACTTCAACAGCTTGTTAAGCTCTTCCTGGCCTTTGGTAATACATTCATCTATGCTTATCTGTTTTGAAAGGAAGGAGCTTATTAACGTCTCGGTAGTGTCCATGATCTGATTGACTTTAGAATGCATGGGTCTGGGAACCAGACTTCCTGCATCTGCATACTGCCCTGCATATTTCAATGTCGGCAGCTCTTTTGTCACTGCCGGGTCGTTGAGTACTTCCTTGCTTGCGGCACTCTTTGTCAAAAGCTTAGTAAATACCATCTGTCCATCCTTGCCTGCGAAGAACTTCATAAGCTCCTTGCCTTCAGCCTTGTTTTTTGCATTGGCATTCATTGCCATATGCCATCCCGCAGAAATTGTAGTGTTGTTTTTGTACATGGGGACAGGGAAAATATCCAGGCTTTTCGGGAATTTATCCTGCAGCCCTGTTGCAACATAGGTCCATTGGAACATCATTGCATATTTGCCCTGTTCAAACTTCGGGTTCATAACCTCATAGGTTTCTCCGATAGCAGCTTCAGGGGTGACCTTGTATTTATAAATCAGGTCGTACATAAACTGCAGCCCTTCCTTTGTTCCGGGATTTGACCAGTCAAGGAAATTCCCGCCGAATTGATTTATGTACCTGATGGCGTCGTTATACAGATATCCGCCTTTTGCCCATGACGCACCGTAGCCGTATACATCACCCTTTGTCAGGGCCTTCGCTGTAGTGAGGAATTCCTCCATGGTGGTGGGAGGATTGAATCCCGCCGCAGAGAGCATGTCCTTGTTGCACCAGAAAAACATAACATCGGTAGACATAGGCACCATGTATGTTTTTCCATCGGACTGGTCAATATTTTTTATAACATCGGCTGAAAAATTCTTGATGACATCGGATGTCATAACATCGTCTATAGGTTCGAAATAGCCGGCTTTGGCAAAAGTCACGCCCATAAGCTCGTCAAGCCACATAACATCGATGGAATCATCTGAGGAAGCCAGCATTGTAGTCAGCTTGGCCTTCAGTTCATCAGTTACTGTAGGCGCTATCATATTGTTGATTTCTATACCCGTCTTTGTTTTAAATTCATCAATCAGTATTTGTATTGAAACATCACTTCCAAGATTGGAGTATAGATTTACTACTCTGGATTTCTGTGCCTTGGTGTTTTCTGCCGTAGTACTCTTTGTTGCTGCAGCTTCACTTTTTGCTGTAGTGCTCCCGCCTCCATTGCTTTGACCGCATGCGGCAAGTGAGAATACAAAGATAAGGACTAGCGCCAAAGATAACAATTTCATACGTTTGCTCATTGCTTTTCCTCCCTCGAAATAGGTTAATATGGTTTATTCCCGGAACTGTATTTGCCGGCAAACAACAGTACCCTTTACAATTATATATTAAACAAAATCGCGTTTGCATACAATTGGACAGAATTGATTAATGGTGCACAAAATTGGTCAATTGACAGCAGCTATTTATATTATGGTTCAATAATGTTATATTATTATTGTACATTACAGTATAAATACAAAGGGGTTGGCGCCAAAATGTTCAAGCCTGCTTGGGCTGCAAATTCAACAATACTTGATTTGTTCAGGAACCGCAGCATCAAATTTAAAGTAATGTCATACTTTATTATACTCACCCTTTTTTCATATACCATATTAAATTTTCTGGTATACAGAAGCTATTACAAAACCTCTGAAGAGAGAACCGGCAATCTTTCAAAGGAGGTTGTGAAAACCCTTTATTCCAATTTCAGTATAATATACAACGAGATTGATTCACTATCCCTGGATATGTTCTCAAACCGGACCTTGAATTCCCTTGTTGCCTCGGATGCACTCGGCACCTCCAATCAATACATCACGAAGCAGGAAATAGAGAACATCCTTGGACAGTACATGAATACAAGAAGATATGTTAAGTCCATAAGACTTTACTCACGGAATTTGAAATGCTATTCGGTTGAAAACGGCATCATGATCAATCCTGACGGCTTCAAAGACTCAAAGTGGTTCCGGGAGGCGAAAGAAGCCAACGGCAAAATGATCTCAACGGGTTCCTTCAACCAGATCTATGATGACTGGCTGGCTCTGTCAAAAAAAGAGGTTAAGGTGATTTCCTTTGCAAGAACCATCAAGGAACTGGAGAACAGTGCGGGCAAAGATATTATAGGCGTCCTGGTCATAGACATAAAAGAGGAGTTTTTAAACCAGCTCTTCAATATGAAGGTATCGGAAAACAGTTTTTCAGTTTTATACGACAAGTCCGGCAGCATAATTACCCAGTCTGCAAATGCACCTGACTTCAGCGATACCATTTATGAAAGCTTTTCCTCAATGCACAGCACCTGGGAAAACTCTGAAGCTCAGCTTAATGTGGGTAGCGAGGAGTATTATACCACCTTCGTCACTTTTCAAAAGCCGGGCTGGACTCTTCTGAATCTGGTTCCAATGCAGGATATGCTTATGGATAATGCAACGATAAGTCAATACACCGTCATCTTTACTGTAATATGCATATTGATCAACATCCTGCTAAGCATCCTGATGACGCAAAGCATATCAAAGCCCATAAAAAAGCTGTTAAGCGCCATAAACCAGGTCAAGAAAGGTAACTTTTCAACAAAAATAAAAATCTACAACCGTGATGAGATCGGAGATATAGGTAATAAATTCAACGAAATGGTGGATAATATAGACAACCTTCTCAAGGAGAACTATATTGTAAAGCTGAAGGAGCAGGAAGCCCAGATAAGCTCTCTTCAAGCACAGATAAACCCCCATTTTCTGTACAACACCCTTGATACCATAAACTGGAAGGTTATGCTTGCGGGACAGAAGGACATTTGTAAGCTGATAAGCTGCCTCGGGGAAATTCTCCGCTACGGTATCAGCAAACCAAATGAAATAGTTACCGTTGAAGAGGATATATACCAGATAAGAAATTACCTTTACATACAGCAGTGCAGGTATGGAGAAAGGTTCCAGGCCAGGGTAAACATGCATCCGGATATATTGAAGCTGAAGCTGCACAAGCTCCTTATACAGCCTATGGTTGAGAATGCAATTTCTCATGGCCTTGATGATAAGGAGGAAAACGGCATACTCGAAATAGACGGCTTTCTGGAGGACAACATACTTGTAATAAGAGTATTCGACAATGGCTGCGGAATAAAGCCGGAAGATATCGGTTCCATACTTGAAGGGACTTATAATACAGATCTGCAGCGGAAGGACAGTCACATAGGCATATATAATGTAAACAAGCGAATGCAGCTGTATTATGGCAAAGAGCACGGGATAGAGATAAAAAGCCGTGAAGGCTTTTATACTGAAGTATTCTTGAGATTTCCGGCAATATTTTAAAGGGGGCGTTTGTGCATGAGGACTGTTCTTATCGTCGATGATGAAGCAACCATAAGGTTGGGGCTTGGCACATTCATAAATCAATTGAAGGGCTTCGTTGTAGCAGGAGAATGCCGGAACGGTTTTGAAGCAATGGAAAAAATATCAGGACTCAAGCCGGATATAGTAGTAACTGATATAAAAATGCCCCGTATGGATGGAATAACGCTTATGAAAGAAGCATTAAAGCTGGACTGCCCGCCTAAATTCATTATATTAAGCGGTTATAACGAATTCGAATATGCCCGGGAGGCTGTAAAATCAGGGGCATTTGATTATATTCTGAAGCCGGTTGATCACGAAAATCTTGAGAAGGTAATGTATTCCCTGGATGAGCTTATAAAGGAAGAGCTCAAAAAAAAAATCATTATAAGGCAACAGAAGGGACTGGAGCTGATAACCGGCAATTGTGAGTTCATTGATGTTTTACCTCCGGCAATGCAGTATACTGCTGTGGTTTTTGATTTCGATACCTTTACAAAGGACACGCAAACGGCCTCACCAGGACTTCATGGCAGTATGTTCAGGGTATTTTACGACAAACTCAGGGATACTTTTGAAACACTTCAATTGCAGGATTCCATAATATTTTCATATAATGAAAAGGTTGCAGCCATATTGGCAGCCAAACCCAAAACAATTTCCGAAAGCAACCACAAAAACGGAGCTTTGGATACCCTGATTAAGAAAATCCTGCAGCTTATATCAAATGACCTGAATGTACGATGTTATGCAGGTGTAGGCCGTACAAGCTGCAATCACAATGATTTGCAGGCATCTTACCAGGAGGCGGTTTCGGCATGTAATACCTATTTGTGTTATAATGAAGACACCTCAGTCTTTTGGTTTTGCGAAGCAAGCAAAATATATATCAACGATGCCGCTCAATTTCTCGTTGATTTTAAAAAAATTGCAGACCTGTTTCACACAGTCGCTGAAGAACAGCTGGAGTTACACCTTGACAGTGTTTTCAAGGATATTAAAAAGGCCCGATGCCATCCCGGCAGTATTATGTCTGTGTGCATGCAGTTTATATTGTTTATGTCGGATTCCTTCAGCTGCCCCGTTACCCAGCCCTGGGATATTCTCACAGGTGTAAAAGGCATCGATGAAATCAAATCCCGGTTAAAAGCTTTCCTGCTGGACTGCAGGAGATATGAGCGTGAACAGGGAGAAAAACAGTATGGCTTCCTGATCAATGAAGCTGTAAAATACCTGAACCAGCATTACAGCGACAGCAAGCTCTCCCTTAAAGGCGTATGCCAAACCTTCCATATGGATACAAGCTATTTTTGCAGGCTTTTCAAGGCAAAAACCGGCAAGAACTTCAATGAGTACCTTACCGGAATTCGCATGGAAAAAGCTAAAAAGCTGATGGCCTCAGCCGACAGGAAGATTTATGAGATATCAGGGATGGTCGGCTTCCCGGATGTTAAGTATTTCTGCAGGCTTTTTAAGAAAATAACAGGCTGTACTCCCCAGGAATACAGGGATAAACTCATCTATATAAGTTGAATTAAATAATTTGTATGTCATCCTGAGCGGCAGCGAAGGATCTTATAGCTTCATTAAGATTCTTCGCTGCGCTCAGAATGACACAAAAACTTAGTTCAACTTATATAGCAAGGTGTCAGGCACCAGCTATACAGCCTCCCTTATATCAAGGTTACTTATGATCCTTGTTGTCAGGCCTGTAAGGTTGAAGCATTCAACGTATCTGGAAATTGACTTCTTTATCCTGTCAACTACTATATTGTATGGTTCCAGGCCAATACTGCCAAGGTTTTCAAACATTATCCGAAGTTCCCTTCTCACATCGGGATCCTCAAAGGTATAATGCCCCGCAATTTCAGTAATCAATTTTACGAGACCTTCATCCTTCATTACATCCGATGTTTCCATCGTTCCTGCTTCACCCACCATCCATTTTCTCCATCTCTGGCTTTCAACAGCCGCTTTGCGGATTTTGGAGATGAAATCCGATTTATTGGTAATCATACCGTTATTACAGGCGTCCTGCTCAATATCTGCCAATAAAAGATATGCTTCAGTTTCAACTACACCAAACTCCGGCGCCACATTTGCAGCATTTATGCCGAGAACCGGGTGAAGATAAAGCAAAAAGTCCGAAAGGTAATCCGCATTATGCTCCTTAAGGCCTGCACCCGATTCCCCTGCACTTTGGGAAAGTCTCCTTGCAGAAGCTGCATCAAACCTGCCAACGTTTTCCGTCATTCTGGTCAAAGTCCCAGTCTGTCCTACTATAAAACTTGGCAGAGGGAGATTTTTCAAAAGCAGCTGTGATGTCAATTCATTGATAAAGCCTGCAAACGCATCCTCCGAGGTCAATCCTCCATTAGTCTCCTCTGTCCCTACCTCATAGGCTATTGGCGGCAGCCCCCTGTTAACCCTTTCCTTTTCTACATATTCAATCAGCTCAACAGTCCTTTCAATAACAGTCTGAATCGGGACAATTCCATGGCAGTGCGGATCTTTTGTCGGGTCGATATGCAGAAGATCAAAGCCTGCCATCAGATCTGCAAGAAAGGATTTTTTACCAAGCTCCATGGCCGCCTTTTCCGGCAGCATGGCATTTCTTTCATTATCCCGCTGCCATGGCCCTCCGTGATCCCTGCATATGTAATATAATCCATTGAAGCCTGCCTGATCAGCCGTTTCTGCTATTGCTCTTACAAATGCCTCCTGATCCCAGCCGCAAACATAGCCGCCTCCAAGCTCTCCTGAATCCACCTGGTTTCTGCTGGCAATGAACATCAGCGGAAAATCCTTTTCTCTGGCAAGTAAAAAGGATGCCTCAATAACAGGCTTCGACATTGGCCCTATTCCCAGCAGCGTACACTTAGATCCGTTTTTCTCCTCCAACCTTGATATCACCTTCATCATTTCCTGAACCGCAATTTTTCTCATAATCCTCAAACCTCACTATTCTGCATGTATTCATGATATGGAACCTTTTTTACAAACCCCATCTTAAGCCATGCTGCGACTTCCTTGATCTCCTGCGTCAGATCGCCGCCGGCAATGGGATAATGATGCTGGAAACGCTGCACCAGGATGGTATTGACCAAATCTCTGACGGATACTGCTTCGGTGTCCAGCTTTAAGCCGCCCATCCATCCCCTGCTCCCAAAAAAACTCTTTTTTTCATAATCAATAAAGTCGCCTTCAGCCAGAAAAAGCCTGTCACATTCCCCTGTAATCCGTGCAATGGTCACATGTCCGGCCTTGAAGACCATATCTCTTACAATGCCGCAGCAGCT